>CDZN01011553.1_pt1 | contig 232217 bp, 182 predicted proteins | sample 557701 | NCBI WGS metagenome assembly CDZN01 (sample SAMEA3182089, study PRJEB8094) | gut metagenome | biome: human; feature: gut; material: Stool; isolation source: human stools | place: Canada | collected 2013-02-04 | reverse complement strand
GGATGATAAGCTGAGCGCCCCGTTTCTTTATAAAGCTTCTTGAAATTATCAAGATTGAGATTATCAACAACTGCATTGACTATGCGGACCGGATCGTCCGCAGCTATGTTTTCATCAATTCTTTGTGGAAAAAGAACGGTTTGATTGGGAATGTAAGGACGAAAATGTAACTTTGCCATAACGAAAAAACTGATGCCTAAAGTTACATAAACTTTGGGTAATAACAAAGCCCGGGCTTGGGAAAGTCTGGGCTTTGCGCATAAAAAAAGGTTGTGCCAGCATTTTGACACAACCTCTTTTTTTATCTCCTAATAACTAAAATAGCATCTCACAAAAACCGGTGACGGAGAATTTACGCAGCGCAGCAACATAATAAAGAAAAAGTTGTTACCTTTGCATCTGTACCTATTTTTAAAGCAATATTCATCATGGCTACAAAAGAAATTCCATACGGTCTGAGCGACTACGCCCGCCTCGCCCTCGAAAACTATTATTACGTAGATAAAACCCACTTTATCCCACTGATAGAGAAGGCCGCTTCGTTTTTCTTCCTCATCCGCCCCCGGCGTTTCGGCAAGAGCCTCACGCTGAGTATGCTTGAAAGCTATTATGACATCAACAACGCCAATCGCTTCGAAGAACTCTTCGGAGAACGGTGGATATACCAACATCCTACAGCACTGCGGGCAAAGTTCCTGATTCTGAGATTCAACTTCTCGGCAGTAAGTTCCAACATCGACCGGATGCTTGACTCCTTTGAGGAGCACTGCAAAGATCGCTTCATTGATTTTGCTGACCGCTACGAGCACCTCTTCGCCCCCGGCTTCCGCCAGGAACTGATGGAACGCGAAACGGCAGCATCCGGCCTGAGCTACATCAACACCAAAGCCAGCTTCCTAAAACTCAACCTCTACCTTATTATCGATGAGTACGACAACTTTACCAACACCATACTCTCCACCTACGGCACCGAGACCTATCAGAAGGCCACCCACGGCGAGGGATTCTTCCGCTTCTTCTTCAACGTGATAAAAGCCGCCACCACCGGCAGCGAACAGGCACTGAAGCGAATGTTCATCACCGGAGTGTCGCCCATCACGCTGGACGACGTGACGAGCGGATTCAACATCGGCTCCAACTTCAGCACCGACCCACAATTCAACGGCATCGTCGGCTTCAGCGAAACGGAGCTACGCACCATGCTCACTTATTACAAAGAAGAGGGCACGCTGAAAACCGAAGTGGAAGATCTCATCACGATGATGAAACCTTGGTATGACAACTATTGCTTCGCGGAAGAAACACTGTCCGAGTCGATGTTCAACTCGGACATGGTGCTCTATTTCCTCTCCACTTTCCTGCGCCTGGGCACTCCACCAAAGGAGATGATCGACAGGAACATCCGCACGGACTACAACAAAATACGTCACCTCATTCGCATAGACCGAGAGTTGGGAGCCAACTTCTCCATCATCCGCGAGATTGTGGAAAACGGACGCACTACGGCTAACATCAACAGTAGCTTCCCCGCCGACCGAATGGTAGACACCAACAACTTCAAGTCGCTGCTCTACTACTTCGGATTGCTGACCATCAGCGGCACGGAGCGGGGAAACGTTGTACTCACCATCCCCAACCAGACGGTACGCGAACAACTCTACACTTATCTCGTCGACACCTACCACCAGGCCGAACTCTTCGCAGTAGATCTCAACAAACTAAACAACCTGATGGCAGGTATGGCCTACGACGGCGACTGGCAACCCGTCTTCACCTACATCGGTGAAGAATTGAAACGCCAGAGTCGCATCCGTGAGTTCATCGACGGCGAGGCGCACGTGAAAGGGTTCCTGCTCGCCTATCTGGGATTGACTAATTATTACTATCTGCAACCGGAATACGAATCGGGCAAGGGCTATGCCGACTTTTACTTCCGCCCCAACCCCTCGGTAACGGGTATTCCCTATCTCTATCTACTGGAAGTGAAGTACGCCAAGGCCTCCGATCCCGCCGACAAAGAGCAAGAGCTCATGACGGAAGCCCGCACGCAATTATTGCAATATGCCGCCGACCCCATCGTGACACAGAGCATCGGAACGGCAAAACTAAGACTCATTACCGTTGTCTTCCGTACATGGGAAGTGATAGCAATGGAGGAGGTAGAAGAAATAGAATAAATTTATCAGCGAAGAACGAAAGTGTAAACATCGCATTTCTATAAATGAGCATCACCCGAAAAAAGAAACAAAACGGACTTTTCTACACAAAAGCCGAAGAAAGAATAAATACCCTCTCGCACGCCGCAGGCATCCTGATGGGGATTATTGTCGGCACGATATTTCTCGTGAAAGGCTATCAGAGTGGAAACTTCTGGGCTGTATTTGGCATCTGGCTCTATCTCTTCGGTATGCTTGGCTCTTACGTCTCCTCTACCCTCTACCATGCGCTGAAATACCATAATCCCTGGAAGAAACGGTTGCGGAATTGGGATCATGCAGCTATTTACTGGCACATTGCAGGCAGTTATTCACCCGTCACGCTGATTGCACTGCGGAATGAAGGTGCCTGGGGATGGGGATTGTTCGGATTCGTCTGGCTATGCGCCATAATCGGCACTATCGTGAGTTTCCGCAAGATGGAGGAGCATAGCAATGTGGAAACCATTTGCTTCATTGTCATGGGATTGTCCGTACTGGTTGCCTTCAAACCTCTATATGCCATTGCCGAAGGAACTTGCTACTGGATGATTGCCGAAGGAGTCTGCTACATCACCGGAGCCGTATTCTACTCTTTCCGACAGCGATATATGCATTCTGTCTTCCACTTCTTCGTACTGGCAGGATCGGCATGTCACATGGTGGCGGTATGGCTTATCCTATAAAATAAATACGCAGGAAATTACATTAATCCCCTTACAACACATCACATACACGCCCATCCGAATTTACGCACAAGTTCCGCCAACAGGCTACGGTCTTTTACAGGGAGATTAATTACCACATTCTCACGCATATCTCCTGACAATATATATCCCTCAGCAGGCAATTTATCTTCAGGCAACGATTTCTCCATGAGCCTCTCGTGTTGATATTGCCCCGTCTGAAACACTACATCAAAATATTCATGTTTGTTTTCAGGATGAATGAAAAGTGAGCGTAAATCTATACCGCCACTCAAAAAGTCTTCCAAACGCCGGGCAGAAATACGAATACCTGTATAGCGACAAAGCAATTCATCTTCATATAGCAAACAAAGATACAAAGTATCAAAGGCATCACGTGCCACAAAAAGCTGTGGTACATCACAGAAATCCAATATCTTTTCTATCCTTAATACATTTTCCATAATCAGATTACTTTAGCTTGTGAAACATCAAAATCTTTCGTTCTCCACCAAGAATAATGTGCAGTGCCGAAAGTTTTCTTTATCATCCCATCTTTAGGCTTCAATTCAACCAAGGCAATATTTGTATTCCTGAACTTTGGAAGCTTCAATCTTTTCTCAGCCTCTTTTCTGTCAGAAAACAAAGAAACGGCTCTTGTTATACACTCATCTACACCCAGCCCCTTAAACACTTTGTCCGGTTGCAGTCTTCTCTGCGAAAAAAAATCTACCGATTGCGCAGGATTGCCGTTTGCTATTCTGTAATAATAACCATCACACTGTTGAGCATCTTCGGGTGGACATTGTTCTGGCAACAACTCAAACCATTCTACTTCCATTATTTCCTTATCTGTGTATTTCTCGCAAAGTTACTGCTTCTGTACAAGTAAACAAATATTTCTCAGAATATTTATCAACCCAAATATATCACCATTTCACAAGATATTTATGCAACAAGTTATCCTGAATCGAATTCAACGCATGTTCCATTTTCACTTCTTCGTACTGGCAGGGTCGGCATGTCACATGGTGGCGGTGTGGCTTATCCTATAAACATCCATCTGCTAAAATATATTAATTAAAGTCTCTCTTCCTTGCTTTTCTCCTTAGCATCATTTACGTTTGCAGTGTTGTACATCAGTGCAACACCTATAAAGTTATGATAAAGATAGAGAATATAAGCTACGGCTATAAGCCTAAACAACCTATTTTCAGTGATATATCTCTAAAAGTAGGCAGTGGGATATACGGACTCCTGGGAGAAAACGGTGTAGGAAAAACAACACTGATACATCTCATTTGCGGACTTCTTTTCCCTTGGAAAGGTGAATGCAGCATCGATAACAGTAACTCCGCCCGAAGAAGTCCGGAATTACTGAGCCGCTACTTCTTTCTGCCGGAAGAAATGCAGATGCCTACTGAAAGTATCTATCAGTTCGCCGCCCGCCATTCCGTATTCTATCCCCGTTTCAGCCGCAAGGATTTCGAACAGAACCTGGAAGAATTGCACATCGATGGAAAACAGAAACTTTCCGCCGTCTCCTACGGACAACAGAAGAAAGCGATGCTGGCGTATGCCTTAGCCCTGCACACTCCCCTCACCCTGCTCGACGAACCTACCAACGGACTGGATATCACTTCCAGGCAAGCCTTGAAACGTATCATCAGTCGCACCGTGGATGATGAAAGCACCTTGTTCATCTCCACTCATCAGGCACACGATTTCGAAAACTTGCTAGATCACCTCATCATCCTCAGCGAAGGCGAAATCTTACTGAACCGCTCACTGGATGAAATCAGCGAACGGCTGCTTTTTGTCCGCACAGCCTATCTACCCGAAGATAGCCTTTATAGCGAACAAGACCTGCATGGCTACTTCTCCATCCTGCCTAATGAAGAGGGAGAAGAGAATACACCGGACATTGAACTACTGTATAAGGCAGTGCTGCAAGTACCGGAGAAAATTAAAATGATATGGAACAAATAAATCATAAGAAGAAATTATGAATACAACTTTTAATCTGAAACGTTTCTTCCTATTGGAGAAATACAAGAAGCAAGAAACCGGAAAACACTTGTTATGGAGTGCAGGTGTCGTTCTGGGGATTTGTATTCTCTGTATGATGTATGATATTAATAAAGGAATGAGTTATTATACCGAACATACACAAGCCAATTACTTTTGTAGATATATCTTGTGGTATATCTGCATTGCTCCTTGCCTATTAGAGCCAAGTATGACCAAGCACAATTCTACCCTTTATTTGTTGCTGCCCGCTTCTGCTTTTGAGAAGTTCCTTCACTTATGGATGAAATATATACTCATACTCCCAATATTTTGTATAATACTGATATTAGGAATGAAAGGGGTACTTACCCTATCAGGTACCGGCTATCTGTCACACTTCGGTAATCACATGGAACTTTATATAATCCAAAAAGATCAGATCCTGACATATAGCCTGTTACAAGGTACCTTTTTTATCGGTTGCATAGCCTTTAAACAACAAAAACTAATAAATTCTTTTGTTGTCTTATGCTCCTGCCTTATTGCCTTTTTCGGAATCATACTTTCTATAAGTTTATGGGAACCGGCCGACAACAGCCACGGATATTGGATAGCAAACATATCCTATCCGATATATAACTTTCCGATGAGCAGTACGGGAGAAGCCATCATCGCTTTCTGCAACTATGCCACTCCCCCGCTGTTTATCATCGGAACATGGGTATCAGTCTACTTCCTGCTCAAAGAAAAACAACTGTAAGCTATGGAGTTTAAAACCAACAAACCAATATACCAACAGATCGTAGACTTCTGTTTCAGCAAGATACTCACCCGGGAATGGCGGGCGGAAGAGCGGGTAGTCTCGGTCAGGGAGCTTTCTACACAGCTTGCCGTGAATTCGCGCACCGTAATGAAAGCCTACGAATACCTACAAGCGGAAGACATTATTTATCCGGAACGGGGTATGGGCTTCTATCTGGCAAAGGATGCGGTGAAGAAAGTGATGAAGATACAGAAAAAAGAATTCTTCGACAACCAACTGGCCGATATATTCCTCAATATGGAACTGCTCGGCATCAGCATAGATGAAGTGATAGAACGATATAATAAACTTAAAAACAGCAGTTCATGAAGAGATACGCAAAGACAGCATTATGGATTACCTTCGGACTCCTCTTCGTGCTCATCATAGTCAAAGTTTTTACTCTGATGTACGAACTGAATTCCGCTGTACAGTCTTAACTTTTACAGCCTCGACGCCGAAAGTATAAACATCTGAAATACAAATTATAGAATCTTCCCTGACAGGGAGGAGTGCCTTCTACATCTCTAATCAAACAGTAATCTACTAACAGGAACGAATATGAAAACAAAACTATTTTTACTACTGACTGTCCTTTCCGTACTCAGTACGCAGGCACAGAACCTTACAATCAAAGGACGTGTTACGGATACTTCGCAAGAAGCCATCATAGCCGCCAATGTATCGCTATGGACCACGGACTCCACTCTGGTGACCGGAGTGACTTCGGACACGCAGGGTAAGTTTGCCCTCAATAAAATCAAGGTGGGTAATTACCGCCTGGCCATTACTTTTATCGGCTATCAAAGTGAAGTCATCCTACTGAAACTGAACAACAACCTCGACCTGGGCGATGTACAGTTGCAGGAAGATGCCGTAAGCCTGGGTGAAGTGACCGTATCCGCCAGTAACGTGCTTCAACGCGTGGACCGTCAGATTATCCTACCCACCGAGAGCCAGCTAAAACGCTCGTTCGGTGCCTACGATCTGCTGAATAACCTCGGCATCGCCCGTCTGCAAGTGGACAAGTTCACCAATAGCATGAGCATCAGCGGTGGCGGAGCCGTACAAACCCGTATCAACGGCATCAAAGTGACGGACAAGGAAATAGCCGCCGTCAGAGCCAAAGACGTGCTACGCGTGGAGTTCATCGAAGACCCGGGCAAGCAATACGGTGACGACGAACTGGGTGCCGTAGTCAATATTATCCTGCGTCGCCGCGAAACGGGGGGTGTGGTGAACTTCCAGCTTTCCGACTCGCCCCATACCCTGTGGGGAGAGAATTTCCTGAGTGCGAAGTTCAACTACAAGAACTCCGAATGGGGCATCGACTACTTCAACAAGAATGGCAAATACCACAGCCGCCTCGAATCTCACGAAACATTCTATCTGGGCGACCGTACCATCGACCGCATCAAGGAAGGTATCGAAGATGAATCTCCCGCACTCAGTTTCATCAACAACCTGAATCTGACTTACAATCTGACAAAAGCGGACAAGTATGTATTCAACGCCATCTTTCGCAATAACCTCAACAACGCTCCCTATCAGAATGAACTGAACAAAATGTGGGCGGCAGGCGATACGGAATCTATTTATTCGTACGTCAACAACCATTCGTCCAGCTATTCTCCGGCACTCGACCTTTACTTCCAGCATACCCTGCCCCATCAGCAGAGCATTCAGATGAATGTGACGGGAACGCTCATCCATACCAAAAACAACCGGAAATATAAGGAGTACAAAAATGAGAATACGCCACTGGCAGACATTCAGACACTGGTGGACGGTGACAAACGCTCCATCATCGGTGAGGCCATTTATGAAAAGAGTTTCAAGGATGTAAAACTAAGCGGCGGTGCCCGCCACTATCAGATGAGGACGGAAAATGAGTACAAAGGTTCCAACCCCACAACTTCGAAGATGGATCAGGCACAGACCTCCGCTTTCTTTGAGGTGCAGGGCAAGGTAAAGGAGTTCAGTTATGCAGGCAGCGTAGGCATGACGCACGCCTGGTTCAAGGAAAGTGACGAAGACCATGCTTACTATACTTTCACGCCTACCGTACGATTGAGTTATAATTTGAAGAAAGCGGGTTTCTTGCGCTACCGGTTCAATATTAGTCCCGCCATACCTTCACTCGGTTCGCTGACGGATGTGGAACAGGCTATTGATACCATACAGATTGTTCGTGGTAACCCGTTGCTGAAAACATACCAACAGTTCACAAATTCCTTGTCCTACAGTTATTCTAAGAAACAGTTCAATGCCAATCTGAGCCTGCGCCATCAGTATTACGACAGTCCCATCATGGAAAGTATCTTCGTCGAGGATGGAAAACTGATACTGAAAGATGAAAACCAACGCTCATTTCAGAGTCTGAATACGGAATTGATGATCGGCACAAACGGGGCAACACTGTTCGGACTGAAAGATTTCCTGACTCTTTATGCTTCGGGAGGATACACCCGCAGTTGGTCGGAAGGTTTGGAATACAGCCACACGTACGATGAATTTTACTACAGTGTGATGGCGCAACTGCAATACAAAGGCTTCTCTTTGCTCGGGCAATTCAGGAAGGTGCAGAACAACTTCTTCGGTGAGACCATCAAGAAGAATGAAAATCAGACGGCATTTATGGCAATGTACGCCAAGCAGAACTTTCAGGCAGGGATTGGTGTTCTGTTTCCTTTCACCAATAATTATAAGGTGGGAAAAGAACGCATCAGTGAGGTGGCTCCCTTCCGTTCGGAAACTTTTGTGAAGGAGACGGGGCAAATGTTCATACTCCGCATAGGCTATACGTTCGAGTTCGGCCGCAAGCACAAAGCCGGAAACAAGGGATTGAACAATAGTGATACGGACAGTGGCATCATTGACATGCAGAGATAAAGATCCGGATATAATTTCATTTCAGCCCTCTTTGTGAAAAGAGGAAGTCCAAAGGGCGAGGCGGCGGATTATACAAAATTGCTTCATGTATAATTCATTAATTACCTGACTGCCGCCTCCCCTGCGGACTTTTTCTATTTATAAACGGGAAGAAAAATCTTTCTTCCGCATGATCCCTTTTTCATCCTTATTCTTCATTTCCAGTTTCAAAGGATGAAACCAGCAGTTTCTCGGTGTGAAACTGTCAGTTTCAAGCAATGAAACTACTGGTTTCACGGCATGAAACTGAGAGTTCCAAGCCATGAAACAAATCTGGGAACATGGAGATGAATTTTATCAGGTTGATAGCTCCTGAAAAGCAGGTCCGGTATTACTTAATAATAGTCACAGTGCCTTCTGCAAGCTGCCTTTCCTTAACCGGGGCAGCTACCGCATAACCTAAAGCAGCGCAACCGTACACACGATGATTTTCGGGAATACCCAGCTTCGTCAGGAAAGCACGTACCTCAGGATCATCATAAGTCTGCCCCAATTGATTGATCCAGCAGGAACCTATTCCGAGAGATTTTGCAGCAAGGAAGATATTCTGCATGGCACAGGCACAATCCATAGCTGCCCACCACTGCGTCGGTTCATTGGATACGATGACAAGCGTAGGCGCATGATAATAACAGCAATAGGTCTGGCTGTGTCCACGCTCCTGCAAACGGGGCTCTTCACTCTTGGCAAAAGCGCCTTTGATCTTCTCATTCAGTTCTTCCAGCACCGTGGTATTCTGAATGGCGGTGAAATGCCACGTCTGATAGTTCATACCACTGGGAGCATAGGTTGCCGCTTCCAAAATAGCATTCAGATCTTCTTGTGAAATCTGTTGTTCCGTATAGGCGCGTACACTGCGACGCGACTTGATGGCTTTTAAAACTTCATTCATACTCTTTATTTTTTTGTCAATCCAATCTTTACATTCAGTCTGAAATAATACACGCCGTTCTCTTTTTCCAGAAAGCCGTACTTGTCCTTGTCTACCGAGCCTTTCTCCAAACGGGTATTCAGGAAGAGGAAATCGGCAAATGTCCGGTGCTCCGACTTATGATAGCAAAGCACTTCTCCTTCTGCATCCACCAGCAGAATACCTTCTACGGCAGAGTCCGTACCGTTATAAATCTTTGCCGGACGCATACCAAAGGCAAGTGCCAACAAGAACTGCTTCATCTTAAACTCGTAGAAACCATGCTTGTTTATCAGCTCATCTTTTATCTTCAAGGGATTTATCTCTTTGATGCGTTCCGTCAGTTCACTGATACGGGCTATACCGTCGAGATGCATCATACGCACCATTTCAGCCAGCATACGAGGAAAATGCAAATCAATCATCAGCAAATTACAACGGAATACGCGGTCGGCTACATCGGAATATTTCAGTACTCCACCCAGACGTTCAATCATCAGCATACGCTCAGCCACCTCCGTAGGAGACTCCGGCAAAGCATTCACCTTATTCACCGTAGGCGTGGCTAATTTAACACCCGACTGTTCCAGTTTCAGATTTGCCGTACGTCCGCCATCAAGCAACGGATTCATTGAGCTGAGACGACAACGGACATTGAATCCCGTCAGCGGAGCCTCGGGATGCCAGAAAGCTACTGAGAAATCCGTACGGTCTTCCGTCTTCGCCTCTAGGTCGTAGATATTGACCGCATCCAGAAATGCCTCCAGTTCTTCGGGAACTTCAATGGCGTCAGTGCCGCTGGTAGTCTTCAGTAACTCAAGGATAAACTCGACCGCTCCGCCAAAATCTTCACGGGGGATGACTTGTTCCTCCTTATCGGCTGCAACAAATGTCCCCTCCTTCTCTATCGCACCACTGACAATGCGGACATTGCCCTGCTCTATATAATAACGACGCGTACCGTCATGTTCCTCCCTCTGTATCAGCGCAACAGGCCAACACTTCGTTTCATCCTTCCGGACTTGCGGTGTACCCAGTGAAACCTTTCCGTCTGCCAGGAGGCGAAAGAATGTGTAGAGTTCGCCCAACTCACGTTTTGTAGCTTCGAATGCCATAATAAATTGTTTTTTTTCCTAATTAACAAGTGTGCAAAGATAATGCAAATCGAAGGTAGAACTTTCATGCTGGCATGAAAAAGTTATGCTGAAGTGCAGCTTATTTTATTTAAAGATAAGGAAATCCCCCCAAAAGAAAGTGAATGGACAAACTATTTCCATGTAGAAGCGTTCTACTTAAAACATCAAACATTTAACTCCCTATAGCATGGAAAATGAAAAGAATATAGTAGCCATCACAGCTACACCGAATGGGCCTTTCATTGTGGAAGGCAATTTTAAACTGATAGACAGAGAAGGAAAAGCGGAAATACGAACAGGCAGAATTGCCTTATGCCGGTGCGGTAAGTCCTATAAACAACCCTTTTGCGATGGCACACACCGGAAAATCCACTATAATGATTTATCTTTGAAATAAACGCACTGGATCACCAGGAAGCCGGAGACATTACACTTCCTCGAAGCGTAATGTCTCTACTTTTTCCAGACGCGCCTTCAACTTCGGCATCATCGACTTCCGGATGCGAAGTGTCATACGGCAATCCATATCATACGACTGTTCCAGAATTTCCGGTTCTTCTTCCTTTACGATACGCATTACATCATTCATAAAGGGATATTCAAACAAGAAGGTCACCGCTTCGTCCACCGTTTTCTCTATCACTTCGGCAACAGCTATCGCTTCGGCAGCGGCAGCTTTATAAGCAACAATCAGTCCGCTTGTTCCCAACTTTATACCGCCGAAATAGCGGACAACGATTATCAGTATATCCGTCAGTTCATTGGAGTTTATCTGTCCCAAGATCGGCTTTCCTGCCGTACCGGAAGGCTCTCCGTTATCATTGGCGCGGAAATCTTTACGTTCGGGCCCCAGCATATAGGCGTAGCAGACGTGGCGGGCATCATAATATTTCTTCTGATAAACTTCCAGATGCGATTTTACCTCATCGACAGTACGCACGGGCAAAGCGATAGCAATGAACTTGCTGCGCTTCTCTGTGTAAATCCCTTCGGAAGGGGCGCTTATGGTTTTGTAGGTATCTTCACTCATGCTGCAAAGATAAGTATTCTTATTGTTATGAGAAAATAGTTTCTAATCCTCTCTCTTTTTCAGACGAAACAGGCAGACTTTAGAAGTTTTTTCGTAAGTTTGTCAAAAGTACAGCGCATTCCATAGAAAAAAGTCTGATTATGAGTATGCATCAGGGCCTCATACTGATAATCTTAGCATGCAAGGTCCTCCCATAAGTAACATTTATTACTATGAACAACAAGCTGTTTACCTTTCTCGACCCTCTGCTGGGTTACATCGACAATGGTCGTTTCTTCCGCGAACCCTTCCGCTGGCTCTATGTCATCTTTGCCGTATTGAACTTGCTGTTTCCTATCTTTATACTGGCAAAGGTCATCGAGATGGACTTCTTTAAATATGCCGAAGGGAAATTAATCCTTGCTTTCATTCTGCTATTCATTATCCTTTGCGCAGGAGCATGGGGAAGCTACCTGCTCTGGATGAACCGGAAAAACAAACTGAAAGAAGCTATTCAGGAAGAAAATGAATTCATTGCCATTCCTGTTGTATCGCACCTGACGCAGACGATGGGTGAATGGCTGGGACTATATATCGGTGTCATCGGTACACTGTGTTCGGTGGTTATTGCAATCTTTGCTGCCAATGAAATCAGATACATACTGCCGATACCTTCCGGTATGTTCTTCCTGATGCCTATATACGGCTTCCTGATTGTAGTGTTCGCACGCCTGCTTGCCGAGTTGTATCGCGCATTGGCCGTCATTGCCAACAACACCAGGAAATTGACAAAGACAGAAGCAAAAGCCGAAGCCAAACTGGAAGATATAGAAGATATAGAGGAAATCTAAATATATGAAGAAAGTAGTCATAGCTATTGACTCCTTTAAAGGATGTTTACCCTCGGTAGAAGCTGGAAAAGCAGCTGCCGAGGGTATTCGTTCCGTATACCCGGAATGTGAAGTCATCTGCCTGCCCATAGCCGATGGGGGCGAAGGAATGCTGGATGTGCTGATTATGGCAACCAACGGTCAGGAAGTTCCGATCTCCGCCCACGATCCATTGATGAGGTGGCGCAATACTTATTACGGCATTTCCGAAAATGGGGAAACAGCTTTCATAGAAATGGCAAGCATCAGCGGATTGCCTTTAGTTCCACCGGAAAGAAGAAACCCGATGCTGACTACCACTTACGGCACGGGAGAAATCATTCGTGATGCTCTGGAACGTGGTTGCCGCAACTTTATCATTGGCATTGGTGGCAGTGCAACCAATGATGCAGGGTTAGGAATGCTTCAGGCATTAGGCTTTCGTTTTTCAGACAAGGAGGGTAAAGAAGTAGGGACAGGCCGTGGAGAAGTATTAATAAAAGTAGCGCATATAGACAATACTTTTGTCCATCCGGCTTTAAACAGTTGCCGATTTACTGTTGCCTGCGATGTACAAAATCTATTCTATGGTCCCGAAGGAGCGGCTTATGTCTTTGCACCTCAGAAAGGAGCAGACCGGGAAATGGTGGAGGCATTGGATGCAGGACTGCAAAACTTTGCAGAAGTCATCCGTCATACGACGGGAAAAGATATTTCCCATCACCCCGGAGCTGGTGCCGCCGGAGGTATGGGTGGTAGTCTGCTGGCTTTCCTGAATGCGGAACTGAAACCCGGCATACAACTGATGCTGGAAGCTCTTGACTTCAGTAATAAAATAAAAAGCGCTGACCTGATCATTACCGGAGAAGGAAAAGCTGACCGGCAAACATTGATGGGAAAAGTTCCTTCCGGCATACTTGCTGAAGCCCGAAAACAAAATATTCCGGTAATCCTGTTAGCCGGCAACATAGAAGATTCGGATGAATTACAACAAGCCGGGTTTGAAGGGGTCTTCTCTGTTAACCCTCCATTCATATCGTTAGAAGAAGCCATGAGACCGGAAGTTGCACGCAAAAACATACAGCAAACAGTCGAGTCTATTTGCAAGAAATAAATGATTAGATGCAAGTGTGTCTCCGTATCAGAGTTTATGTATCACTCTGCGACAACGTTTCATTTCCCTTTCCGTCAGTCCGGGATGTTGTTTCGTTCCGCCTTTCTCGATGGCTGAAACAACTTTAAAGCCGCTCCATTTCAGGATTTCTTTCAGCGCTTTTACTACTCCCCTTGTCTGATTAAAGAATATATTGAAAGGATATGGAGTAGTGCAAGTGCTTACGATAACTGCCTTTTTACCTTTATGCAGGCCGATAGGAATACCTCGTGAGGTCTCTCCCATCATTCCGTAAACGATGCGATCGAACATCACTTTCAGTTGTCCCGGCAGGTTTCCCCAATAACAGGGAGCGCCGATTATCAGTGCTTGTGCTTCTTCTATCTGCTTCAGCACACGTTGTGCATCATCCTCGGGCAAACAACATTTCAGTTTCTCACGGCAACTCATACAGCCGATGCAGGGACTGATTTGCAGGTCAGCCACTCTAATCACGGTAACTTCGTCCCCATTCGCCCGGGCTTCCGTTTCCATCAATTGCAGCATTTTCGAGATATGTCCTTGCTTGCGGGGACTTCCGTTGATAATCAGTATTTTCATAATTAGTCCGTATTTACGCAATTCCCAATAGCTGGACGTCAAACACTAAAGTAGAGAAAGCAGGAATAGGGCCACTGCTACGTGTACCATATCCCATTGCATAAGGAATATAAACAATCCAATGATCTCCTACATGCATTCGTTGCAGGGCTATCTGCCAGCCTTCAATGACTTCATTCAGACGAAAAGCCTCAGGGTAATTCCGTTTCCAGGAGTTATCGAACTCGCGGCCATTTATCAAAGTGCCTTTATAATGCACAGTTACGATACTATTCAAACGAGGAGTATTGCCGCCATTCCCTTCTTCCAATACCCGATATAGAATTCCGCAAGGCAGTTCCCGGATATCATTCTCTGCACGCAAAGCCTCCAGGTACCGCTCATTCTGCAATTTATATTCTTCTTTTCGTCCCATAAGTTATAAATGATTCTTCTTTCCCACAAAAGTACAACATTTATGCTATCCACCCAAATATGGAATAAGCTCATCGTGCGTTTTTGGAGATTATATGAATAAGCGGTATCTTTGCTCCATGAAAAAATTAGTTATTGTCGGATGTGGACGACTGGCCGGAATAGTTTCGGATGCAGTTGTTAATGGCTTATTGCCGGAATATGATTTAGTTGGAGTTTACTCACGCACAGCAGAAAAAGCTGAACGTATAGTTAGTAAAATGCAGCAACACGGGAAATCCTGCGTAGCATGTACAACCCCGGAAGATTTACTGGCACTGAAACCGGATTATCTGGTAGAAGCAGCCTCTCCTGCTGCCATGAAAGAGTTTGCATTGCCCGCCCTAAAGAACGGTACTTCCATCGTCACCTTGTCTATCGGTGCTCTGGCAGACACTGCATTCTATCAGGAAGTGATGGAAACTGCCAAAGCGAACGGTACGCGTGTATACATCGTTTCCGGTGCTACGGGCGGTTTCGATGTTCTGCGGACAGCTTCTTTAATGGGAAATGCAAAAGCTAAATTCTTTAATGAAAAAGGTCCTGATGCCTTGAAGGGAACAGCTGTATATGATGAAACATTGCAAACGGAGCAACGTGTTGTCTTCTCAGGAAATGCTACTGAAGCCATAGCCATGTTCCCAACAAAAGTCAATGTAGCCGTTGCTGCTTCACTGGCCTCCGTCGGCCCGGAGAATATGGAAATGTCCATGCAATCCACTCCCGGATTCGTGGGAGACACTCAAAGAGTGGAAATAAAGAACGATCAGGTGCATGCCGTAATTGATGTGTACAGCGCCACCGCTGAAATTGCAGGGTGGTCTGTTGTGAACACCCTGCTTAACATAACATCACCGATTGTATTCTTCTGATTACATTATCGGTTATATGCTTCTATATTGGCCAGTACTTTCTCGCTCAGGCGGTCAAACGCCTGACGGGTACGGCCTGTAGATACCTGCATACAGCGGACATGCGGATGGCTTAAAAGATGCGCTCCACCCAAAGCTCCCAGTGTATCACAAAAACAAAGGTTATCACCTTTCAGCCACTTAACGAACGCGGGTTCGTCCCATGCCGGAGACAGCCCGGTATTGAACAAGATCTTTTTATTTCCGAGTTGTTCGAACTCAGCCTCATGCAACAGGACTGTATTCTTATTGAGACAACAGAAAACGACTTCACTCTGAGAAAGAAGTTCTCCCAAGGGTAAGAAACGATATCCTTTGGCAGCCGCATCCTCTTTTTCACTACGGGCAAAATAAGCGATATCCGCCCCAAAGAATTTCAATGCATCGGCAATCATGCCACCGGATTTACCCAATCCTATGACACCTACTTTCAGCCCTGTGATCTCCCGGGGCATTTCTTCCCAGGATTCCTGACCAAATCCATGCAGGCAACGCACCAGTTCGCTGACTACATATTCCACCACACCTTCATCCCCATAATCCCGGATACCGGTTACAGTAATCCCCCGTTCGTTCGCATAACGAATGTCTACATTGGCACTCTCCGGCGAATACAGCGAACAGCACATACCGATATATCTTATATTCGGACACTTCTCGAGCACACTCCTGTTTATTTGTGAAGTATAACTCAATAGCACAGCATCGGCATCTCCGATACGGGCTACTATTTCATCATCCCCTGCCGGAACATCAGGGAACATCACTACCTTTTCTGCATACGAATGCAGTGCTTTTTCTGCTGACGGAATCAGACTTACGGGTTCTATTGCTACAAGTTTACGAAACATAGTTTTTTATTTTAGAGAGGACGAAGTTAGCAAAAAGAGTGATATAAAACAAAAGAGCTGCCATCGATCATACGTGACAACTCTTTCTTACTATCTTTACGACAATACTTTTTCTTGTTCTTATGCGGACGATCTTTTGCAATCCAACGTCCACCATTGCGTTCCATCTCTATCAAGCGGTTCGCTTCCTTGAATGCCGACAGGGCATCCCTACGTTTTTTCGTCTTCATTGTTCTACAATTTTTATACATTACAATATAGCTGAAAGGCTAATGTTTTGCAAAGATAATGCAAATTGAGCGCAGAACTTTCATACTTGCATGAAAAAGTTATGCCGAAACTATCCTCTGCTGCCCAAACTATTCTTATCCGGATTTATCTCCGAAACCATATTGCGCACTTCTTTCTTATCGACTTTGGAATATAAGCCCAATTGTCGTCCAGGTAATGTTCCTTCAGCATCTTTTTGTATCTTGCTCTTCTCTTCAAGAGCCTTTTCATCTTTTTTATCCATATCGTTATCTGGTTTAGGTTATTTACTGATATACTAACAAACAGATGCTCCTTAAAGTTCTACTTTGCTGCAAAAAAAGAGAGTTGACAGGGACATTGCCAACTCTTTTTTTTTAATTCTTCAGAATAGAGTATTATTTCTTACTCAATTTCAGCTCCGTAATAAAAGCGGCAACAAGCCCTATACCACCAAATACAAGTACACATGCTCCATAAACCAAGGAAACTGTTTCTCTATACACACGCCAATCATCCATATTCTTATCCAAATATCCGGGAACCGATGAAGTACAGATAATAAAACCTATCAACAGACCTAACCCCATACCCAGCAGAAGACATCCTATCTTCAACGCCGAAAAAGAATAATTACTGTGAAACCTCGGTATAGATGCCACATCCGGTTCATATTTATCTCCCATTTTCTCAATAAGCATCAACCGCTCTTTCTTACATACAAACAGTTCAAACAGTTTGTAAATCCCTACAGTAATGATTGCCATTATCGCAGGCACCATAATAAAATTCATCATATTCGTTTCGTTTTAAATTAGTATTTTTGTTCCTTTGTACACTTTAGACGCAGTGTCTTGTGTAAGGTTACACATTTCATCGAAAAAAAATATTTTTCAGAAACAATGTAACCTCCTACAAAGAGTTGCGTCTAAAAGGCAGAATGGAGAATAACGAAACACATATTATCCAACGCATACTGAGAGGGGAAACTGCTCTATACGAATACTTCCTAAATCAACACGGTCAACAGGTCTTTTCTCTGATTGCCCGCATCATCTGTAACCAGGAAGATGCCGAGGAGTTGACGCAAGACGTTTTTCTAAAAGCGTTCCAGCACCTCTCCTCTTTCAAAGCCGAAAGTTCGTTCTCAACATGGATTTATTCCATTGCTTATAATACGGCGATTTCGGCAACCCGTAAGAAGAAGTTCGATACCTTTGCCATGGATGATACGTTGCTCGCCAACATTTCCGACCAACAAGTAGATGAAACGCTTAATGATGAAAGTGAGGAAATGATTATCAGATTAAACAGAGCCATAGAAAAACTTAACTCAGACGAGCGTGCCTTGATTACCTTGTTCTACTACGAAGAAAAGTCATTGAATGAAACTGCCCTGATTCTGGGCCTGACGGAAAGCAATGCAAAAGTAAAATTGCATCGCGTACGCAAAAAGATATATGTACTCATAAAACAAGAGGAAGTATGAACGAAGAACAAAAAGACAAAGGGCTGAAAAAAGCCATAAAAGAGGAAAACGGATTTCGTCTACCTTCCAATTTCGCCTACCATACCATGAGGAAGGTGGAAGAAGCCATACGCTTACGCGAAAAGAAATCGGAACGAAGAACGCTGTTTGCTACGATAGCCGCTTCCATATTCTTAATAGGATGCTGCATTGCCGGATTAGTGATTTATTTCGGTAATACAATCAGAGAAGCCTTCACCCGCCCCGACATACTGGAAACGGAAAAGATTCAAATTCCCTCATTCTATTTACTAATACTTATCGCAATGCCTCTGTTCCTTATCTTTGACCGCTGGATGAGGAAACGATATTTTAATAAGCATCACCCTTAAAGAAAAAGCGAGGATATCCTTTGCAGGAACATCCTCGCTTCACTTTTTTTATTCCATATTTTAATCCAGCTTATGAATCACCAACCCCGAACGTAGTTTCGGTTCAAACCACGTTGTCTTAGGCGGCATGATATTGCCCGTATCTGCAATATCCATCAATTGCTTCATGCTGACAGGATAAAGTGCCAAAGCCACTTTCATTTCACCACTATCCACACGCTTCTTCAACTCACCCAGACCACGGATACCTCCAACAAAATCAATACGTTTATCCGAACGCAGATCTTTGATGCCGAGAACTTCATCCAGAATAAGGTTGGAAGAGATAGTAACATCCAGTACACCAATCGGATCATTATCATTGTAAGTACCCGGTTTAGCGGTCAGACTGTACCACTTGCCATCCAGATAAAGGGAGAAATTATGCAAACCGGCAGGTTTATAGATTTCAGTGCCTTTTTCTTCTACCGTAAAATTCTTGCTGACAGCAGTCAGGAATTGTTCAGGCGTCAAGCCATTCAAGTCTTTTACAACACGGTTGTAATCAATAATGGTCAGTTGGTTAGCAGGGAAACAAACGGCCATGAAATAATTATATTCTTCATTACCGGTATGGTTTACATTCTGCTTAGCTTTCTCCGCTCCTACCAAAGCGGCAGCGGCACTACGATGGTGTCCGTCGGCAATATAAAGAGCAGGCATCTTAGCAAATTCCTTCGTAATGGCATCAATGTCTTCCTGCTTATCAATAATCCAGAAAGTATGACCAAAGCCATCACCGGGAGCAATAAAATCATATACCGGCTTTTCGGCTGTATAATGAGCGATAATAGCATCCAGAGTAACATTGTCAGGATATGCAAAGAATACCGGTTCGATATTGGCATTATTCACACGAACATGCTTCATACGGTCCTCTTCCTTATCGCGACGGGTCAGCTCATGTTTCTTGATGACACCGTTCATATAATCAGGTACATAGGCACCTACTACTAAACCGTATTGCGTTTTCCCATTCATGGTCTGCGCATAGACGTAGTAGTTTTCTTTATCATCCTGCACCAGCCATCCTTTGTCCTGAAACATCTGGAAGTTTTCGGCAGCTTTCTGATAAACACATTCATCATGTTCGTCGGTACCTACGGGAAAGTCTATTTCGGGTTTAATGATATGATACAACGATTTTTCGTTTCCTTTTGCCTCTTCACGCGCTTCTGCTGAGTTCAGCACATCATACGGACGGGAAGCTACTTGCTCCACCAGATCCTGCGGTGGACGGATACCTTTAAAAGGTTTAATTATTGCCATGGCTAGATTTATGATTTATGATTTATGATTTATAACTCATGAACTATGAAGACTTTTGCTTGGTAGTGAAAATACTACGCGAACAGCATACTTCAACGCCTTATCATACGTCAGTTTTTCCTTCATAAATCATAAATTATAAATCATAAATCTGATTATTTCTTATTAACACGGAATTTCTCGCAACCGTCTTTCAGGAAACCAACAATCTGTTGTGCAGCGGCAATACCGGCATTGATGTTAGCTTCAGCAGTCTGTGCACCCATCTTCTTCGGTGTAGAGAAATAACGGCCTACGAACTTGGCAGCAAATGTTTCGTGAGCTGCGGGCATGATATCAGTCATGTATTTCAGATCACCGCGTTCCTCCATCAGCTGAATCAGTTCCGCTTCGTTGATAACTTCCTTACGTGCAGTATTTACCAATACACCACCCTTCGGCATTTTATTTACCAAAGCATAGTTGATAGAATTCTTCGTTTCAGCAGTAGCCGGGATGTGCAATGAAACTACGTCACAAGCAGAATAAAGCTCATCAGCAGAGTCAACAGCCTTCACACCGTCTTTCTCAATCACTTCTTTCGGACAGAAAGCATCGAAAGCAAAGATTTCCATACCGAAACCCTTGGCTATGCGAGCCACGTTGCGACCTACATTACCATAAGCGTGAATACCCAGTTTCTTACCCTTCAATTCCGTACCGGAAGTACCGTTATACATATTGCGGACAGCCATCACCATCATACCGAAAGCAAGTTCGGCTACGGCATTAGAGTTCTGTCCCGGAGTGTTCATTACGCACACACCATGAGCAGTGGCAGCTTCCAGGTCTACATTATCGTAACCTGCACCTGCACGTACTACAATCTTCAGTTCTTTTGCAGCGTCCAATACTGCCGCATCTATAATGTCGCTACGGATAATGATGGCATTGGCATCCTTCACTGCGTCCAGCAACTGGGCTTTTTCTGTATATTTCTCCAACAAGGCAAGTTCATAACCTGCTGCTTCAATTTCTTTGCGAATACCGTCTACAGCTACTTTAGCGAACGGTTTGTCGGTTGCAATTAATACTTTCATGATTCTTATGATATTAAAAAAAGACTCACCACAGATTACACAGATTATCACAGATTTTAATCATAAAACAATCTGTGGGATCTGCGTAATCTGTGGTGAATAAATATTATTAATGAAGTTTCTCAAATTCCTGCATGCAGTCAATCAAAGCCTGTACGCTTTCCTTCGGCATAGCATTGTAGCAAGATGCACGGAAACCACCCACTGAACGGTGTCCCTTGATACCTACCATACCTCTTTCTGTAGCAAACTTCATGAAGTCAGCTTCCAGTTCTTTGTATTCGGGAGCCATCACGAAGCAGATGTTCATGCGTGAACGGTCTTCCTGCGCGGCTGTACCTACGAACATCTTGTTGCGGTCGATTTCAGCATACAGCATATCTGCCTTTTCTATGGCACGACGTTCCATTTCTTTCACACCACCCTGTGCCTTGATCCAACGCAAAGTCTGCAATGCAGCATAGATGGGAACCACCGGAGGAGTGTTGAACATAGAACCGCTGTCAATATGTGTCTGATAGTTCAGCATCGTAGGAATATAGCGGGATACCTTACCCAAAGCGTCATTCTTCACGATAACGAAGGTTACGCCTGAAGGAGCCAGATTCTTCTGTGCACCGCCATAGATACAGATATATTTAGACACGTCGATAGGACGGGAGAAAATATCGGAAGACATATCGGCAATCATCGGAACGTTTACATCCAGGTCTTCTTTAAGTTCAGTACCATAAATAGTGTTATTGGTCGTGATGTGGAAATAATCAGCATCAGCAGGCACTGTATAATCCTTAGGAATATAAGTATAAGTAGACTCTGCGGAAGAAGCGACTTCAACTACTTCACCGAAAGCTTTGGCTTCTTTCATGGCTTTCTTAGCCCATACACCTGTATTCAGGTAAGCAGCTTTCTTTTCGAGGAAGTTGAAGGGGACCATGCAGAATTCCAAACTGGCACCACCGCCCAAGAACAGTACCGAATACCCTTCAGGGATATTGAGTAATTCTTTGAATAGTGCTACGGCTTCGTCCACAACAGGTTGGAAGTCCTTAGCACGGTGGCTGATTTCCATCAGTGAGAGGCCTGAGCCGTTAAAATCAAGAATAGCTTTTGCCGTATCCTCAATCACCTCACGAGGAAGAATAGAAGGTCCTGCATTGAAATTATGCTTTTTCATTTGAAGTTTGTTTTGGTTATACAATTTCGTTCATTAGTGTCTTTAGACCTTGCGAAATTACGGAAATATTTCTTTAAAACAAACCTTTCATAATGAAATTCTATTTTAACAGCGCATTTAGCTTACTTTTTTATGGTTTATACAGGATATATGCACCATTTTGTTATCCATACTTATCAAGAACGGACTTTTAGAAGAATCTAATAGTAATACGATTTTATTACTTTACATTCAGAAGTTTAGACGCAAAAAAAGTGAATATTTATAAGAAAACTTACTTAGCTTCCTCAATTATCGTCTTTACTCCTTTAATTTTCTCACCTTGTATCAACGTGAGCAACTGTTTCATCTTACTACGGCGCACAGCTACGAAAGCATAGTGTTCTTTCACATCCACTTGTCCCACATCTTCACGCGCCAGTCCACCTTTCTTATATAAGAAGCCGACAATATCGACTTTGTTCAGCTTATCTTTCTTTCCTTTACCTATATATAAGGTAGCCCATCGGGACTTGGCCGGCTTCGGCAGTACTTCCGGAAACTCAAAGACTTCAATATCTTCGGGAATGTATTCAGGAACCCGTTCTTCATTGTGCAGGATGAGATAGGAATTTCCGTCAGCTTCCCAACGAGCCGTACGTCCGTTACGGTGCGTATAGGCTTCTTCATTGACAGGAAGATGATAATGAACTACGTTTTCTATACCGGGGATATCCAGTCCGCGGGCAGCAAGATCAGTAGAGATCAATACGGCACAACTGCCGTTACGAAACTTATAGAGCGCCCGTTCACGATCGGGTTGCTCCATACCGCCATGGAACATATCGCATGGGAATTTCTTTGCTTGCAGATATCCGGTGACTCGTTCCACACTTTCACGATAGTTGCAGAATACAAGGGTAGAATGATAACCAAGCACACAAAGCAGGTTATAGAGAGTTTCCAGCTTATCTTTTTCGGGAGAAACAACTTTATGAAGTTTCAGACGCGGTGCAAAGGCATCAGGGTCCAGGAAATTCAGTTTGACAAGTCGAGAACCGTCAGCAGAAAGTTGGTCCTCGCCTCCTACTCCGGCAAATTGGGGAATTTCTTCAGCATCCGTAGCCGAAAGCAGAATACGCTTCTTTAATGACGGTAACTGTCCGATCATTTCCGCCATTTCATCGTGGAAACCGAACTCAAGGCATTTATCGAACTCATCTATCACCAATGTGGTGACGGTAACCGCATCGAAATTCTCTTTCCGCAGATGATCGTTCATTCGTCCCGGCGTACCGATAATGACGGAAGGATGAATCCCCTTCATCGTCCTGTGCTCTTCCATTGCAGGACGACCGCCGTAACAACTCATAGCTTTAAACGGGGTCCCCATGGATTTGAATACCGTTTCAATCTGCAATGCCAGTTCTCGTGAGGGCACCAGAACAACGGCTTGTACACCTTGCGCATCCGTTTTCAGAGTCTGCACCAGCGGAAGCAGAAAAGCCAGCGTTTTACCCGATCCTGTGGGTGAAAGCAACACCAAGTCTTTATTTTCACGGTAAGCTTCCCGGGTTGCCTCTTGCATCGGGGTAAGTTGCTCTATTTGCAGATTACGCAGTATATCTTGAATTTCCATAATAATCTTTTGTTATGACGAGCCAAAGATAATGCAAATTGGGCGTAGAACTTTCATGCATGTATGAAAAAGTTAATAAAAAAACTCCTGCTCAGCCGTAGCCTTGCAGGAGTTTTCAAAAATATCGAAGTCATTTACCAATTTTAGCGTATGCCTTATCCGCCGAAGTTGTCGAACATCAAGTTCTGAGCCGGAACGCCGAGATCGTCGAGCATCTTCTCGACAGCTTTCGACATCGGGCCAGGACCACACATGTAGTATTCGATATCTTCGGGAGCTTCGTGATTCTTCAGATAAGTTTCGTAAATCACCTGATGAACGAAGCCCGGAGTATACTTCACGCCTGCTGCATCTGCTGCGGGATCCGGACGGTCCAAAGCCAGATGGAACGTAAAGTTCGGGAAATCCTTCTCGATTTGCAGGAAGTCTTCCAGATAGAACACTTCGTTCAGCGCACGTGCACCGTAGAAGTAAGTCATCTTACGGTCTGTAGTATGCAATGTCTTCGTCAAGTGCATGATCTGGGCACGCAAAGGAGCCATACCGGCACCACCGCCAATCCACATCATTTCCTTCTTAGAATCGAATATCGGGTGGAAGTCTCCGTAAGGACCACTCATAATTACCTTATCACCCGGTTTCAGTGTGAAGATATAAGAAGAAGCGATACCCGCAGGTACATCCATAAAGCCTTGTCCCTGATCTTTCGGCTTGAACGGAGGAGTTGCGATACGTACCGTCAACATGATACGGTCGCCCTCTGCCGGATAGTTAGCCATAGAATATGCACGGATGGTTTCTTCGTTGTTGTCACACTTCAGTGTAAACAAACCGAATTTCTCCCATGCCGGCAGATACTCGTCACCAATCAGGCTCTTGTCAATGTCCTTGTTATAGTCCATTGAGTATTTAGGTATCTTGATCTGTGCATAAGATCCCGGGATAAAGTCCATGTGTTCACCTTTAGGCAACGCAACGATGAACTCTTTGATGAACGTAGCCACGTTCTTGTTGGAGATAACCTCGCACTCCCACTCTTTTACACCCAGTACAGACTCATCAATCTTGATGGCCATATCACTCTTCACTTTCACCTGGCAACCCAGACGCCAATGATCTTGCACCTGTTTGCGGCTGAAATGAGGAACTTCAGACGGCAGAATCTCGCCACCGCCATCCAGTACCTGGCATTTGCACTGTCCGCAAGAACCCTTACCACCACAAGCGGAAGAAAGGAATATACCGTTCACAGACAACGTATTCAGCAACGTGGAACCGGAAGCTACGTCCAGTACATTATCGCCGTTGATAGTCAGTTTTACATTACCTGAAGGTACCAGGAAGTTCTTGGCAACCAGCAGGATAACAACAAGCAGCAGAATAACCACCAGGAATACTCCAATGCTCGCTAATATTAAATTCATATCCATTGTTCTATTCCTTTCTTTATTAGATGTTCAAACCAGAGAAACACATGAATGCCATTGCCATCAGACCTACTGTAATGAACGTGATACCCAAGCCTTTCAGCGCGTCGGGCACGTCAGAGTAAGCCATTTTCTCACGAATAGCCGCCAGACCTACAATGGCCAGCAACCAGCCGATACCGGAACCGAGTGCATAAGAGATGGCATCCCATACGTCACCGATGTATTTCGGATCGCTCTCGCCCACATTGATACGTTGCTGCATGAACAGCGAAGCACCCATGATGGCACAGTTTACGGCAATCAGCGGCAAGAAGATACCCAGTGAAGCATAGAGGGAGGGACTGAAACGTTCCACAACCATCTCTACCAACTGCACGATACCGGCAATTACCGCGATGAAAAGAATAAAACTCAGGAAGCTGAGGTCAACGCCTTCAATGATAGCGTTGGCAGCCAGTACCTTGGTTTGCAACAAGTAGTTGACCGGAAGCGTAACCACCAACACGAAAGTTACGGCGATACCCAGTCCTACTGCGGTTTTCACGTTCTTAGATACAGCCAAGTAAGAGCACATACCCAGGAAGAACGCAAATATCATGTTGTCCACGAATATGGAGCGGACAAATAAACTTATTAAATGTTCCATAATCTTTATTGATTTATGAATTATGATTTATCGGTTATGATTTATCAGCACTGTAAGTAGCAGAAAATAAATCATAAATCTGAAATCATAAATCTACTTACTTTTCTTGCAATTCTTTGTGACGGGCACGTTGATACCAGATGATACAAGCACAGATGATCAAAGCCATCGGCGGCATCAGCATCAAGCCGTTGTTCACATAACCCAGGTTTGTCAGCCATTCATGGTTCAGAATATTGAAACCGAGCAATGTACCGGAACCTAACAGTTCGCGGAAGAAAGCTACGATAATCAAAATCTTGGCATATCCCAAACCGTTACCTATACCGTCGAGACAAGACTCCCACGGACCGTTCTGCATGGCAAACGCTTCCAGACGTCCCATCAGGATACAGTTTGTGATAATCAGACCTACATAAACAGAAAGCTGCACACTTACGTCATAAGCAAACGCCTTCAGTACTTCACTTACGATGGTTACCAAAGCGGCTACCACAACCAACTGAACGATGATACGGATACGGTTGGGAATGGTTTTACGCAACAACGAGATAACCACATTAGAGAAAGCCGTAATCACTGTTACTGAAAGCCCCATTACGATGGCAGGTTCCAGTTTGGCAGTTACAGCCAGTGCAGAACAGATACCCAGCACCTGTACGGTAACAGGGTTGTTCATGCCCAGCGGGGTTGAGAATACTTCTCTATTTTTCTTTGAAAATAACTGTCCCATATCCTTTATTCCTCATCATTATTGGTTAAAAAACTCTTGTAACTATTCAGACAAGCTTTCAGCATGGCATCTACACCTACAGAAGTAATCGTACCACCGGAGATACCGTCCACCTGATAATCAGGTTTTTCCACCTTACCGTTCTTCACAACACCCAGGGCAACTTCACCATTGTCCAGCGTCTTTTTGCCCAGGAACTCATCTTGAAAGTGTTGTCCGGCGATTTCGGCACCCAGACCCGGAGTTTCACTGGCATGAGAGAAGTAAACACCGTAAACGGTATCCTTGTCACTGTTCAGTGCAACATATCCCCAGATAGCACCCCAAAGACCGGCACCGTAAACAGGGAATACATATTTGGTTTCTCCATTCACTTCTGCAACGAATACGTGCAGACGCTGGTGTTCTTTAGCTTCTTTTTCGTAGCCGGTAGCAAATGCTCCGGTGTTCTCGGTCAGAGTACCGTCTACGTTCATCAGCATATCTCCTTTTACATACTTATTATATTCAGCCTCGGCATCTTCCACATTCTTGATGTTCAATGCAGCGAGTATTTGCTTCTTCGTATCCAGTTCCACGTTTTTATCCTGAATGCTTCTCAGTGAGGAACTAACGAATGCCAGCAAGAATGCCACGATAACAACCATTACCGAAGCATAAATGATAGTATAACTATTACTATTGGTATTCATTTTCTTCGGTATTTTAATTGTTAGACTTAATTGCACGTTTCTCGCGACGGCTGATATTGCCCTGTACTACACAGTAGTCAATCAGCGGAGCGAAGATGTTCATCAGCAGGATGGCGAGCATCATACCTTCGGGATAACCGGGGTTCAGCACACGGATCACGATTGCCATGACGCCGATCAGGAAACCGAAGATATACTTACCCGTCTCGGTACGTGCCGAAGTTACAGGGTCGGTAGCCATAAATACGGCGCCGAAGCAGAAACCACCCAGCACGAGGTGTTCGTACCAAGGCATCTGAGCCATCGGAGTGTCAGGACCGATAGCGTTGAATACCCAAGCCATGAACGCACCGCCCACGAATACGGAGAACATCGTCTTCCAGCTTGCGATACCCGTTGCCAGCAACAGGATAGCACCCAGAGCGATAGCAATTACACTGGTCTCACCGATAGAACCCGGTATCAAGCCCGTCACCATATCCCAGGAGAATGGCGGAACAGCCCCCGATGTGGCAGCCGCACCCAATGGAGTAGCTACGGTCAGTCCGTCAACCGCTTGTCCCAGACCGAAGATTGTGTCGCCTGATACCCAAACAGCATCACCGGACATCTTCGTAGGATATGCAAAGAAAAGGAATGCACGAGTGACCAGGGCAACGTTGAACACGTTCATACCCGTACCACCGAATACTTCTTTAGCGAAAATTACAGAGAATGCAGTAGCCACCGCCAGAATCCACAGCGGACAATCTACCGGAACAATCATAGGAATCAGGATACCGGAAACGAGGAAACCTTCCTGGATTTCTTCTTTCTTCCACTGAGCCACAACGAACTCAATGCCCAAACCTACTACATAAGAAACGATGATTTTAGGCAATACAGCCAGAAAACCGTAGGCAAACATTTCAATGAAGCTACCTGTAGCACCGGTATTCGTGAAATGCTGATAACCTACGTTATACATACCGAACAACAACGCCGGTACCAACGCAATGACCACCATCGACATAATGCGCTTGCTGTCGATAGCGTCGTGAATGTGCGTTCCCGATTTCGAAGTCGTGCTGGGGACGAACAGGAATGTTTCGAATCCGTCGAACACAGACTGGAATGCGTGGAATTTGCCGCCTTCTTCAAAGTTCGGCTTTATCTTGTCGAGATAATTTCTTAACGCTTTCATTTATAAGTATTAATTATATAAGTATTAATTATTAGGCCATTTCGGCGCGAAGCATGTCGAGTCCTGCACGAACGATACGTTGAACTTCTACCTTCGAAGAGCAAACGAATTCGCAGAGGGCAAAATCCTCGGGAGCTACTTCATAGATTCCCAAAGCCTCCATACGGTCGATGTCACCCGCAATGATAGCTTTCACCAGATATTCGGGGAAGATATCCATCGGGAATACACGGTCGTACTCATTAGACATGATCATGTGGCGTTCACCACCCTTGATGCGGGCATCCAGCACATATTCCTTGTTGTTGCCCAGCAACCAGCTGAAGTAAGAACGGTTCACGCTGAACTGATTGAAACGCGGCATAATCCAACCCAGCATTTCGTGGATGTCATCGCCTTCGGGGATCACCGTGAGCTGGCTGTCGAATGCGCCGAGAAAAGCGTTCGGAGAAACCTTCTTGCCTGTAAGCACATTACCGCTGATGTAGCGCAAGTCTCCCTTGCCCGAGCTCACGTTTCCACTGAATACGTTTGTCAGCAAAGCACCTACTTTCAGTTTGCAGTATGCAGGTTTCAACACTTCGGAACCTGTAACGGCCACCTTGCGCGTCATGTCCACACGTCCTGTATTGAACAGGCGTCCGATGAATATAACGGCTTCCGGACTGATTGTCCACACTGTTTCGCCTTTCACGATAGGAGAAATGTGGTTGATCTGTACGCCTACATTGCCGGCCGGGTTCGGTCCGTCAAATGCGTTAATCGTTACATTCTTAGCTTGCGTCAACGCGGTTGCCTTTTGTTTTACACTAATACTCAGATACGTCTTTGCCATCTTGGAAAGAGCATCCAATCCTGTCTGGAAGTTTGCTTCCTCGCCTTTCAGAACGAATTCGAAATCGGGTGCCAGCGGGTTACTGTCGAAGGCCGAAACAAAGATAGCTTTCGGATACATCGTGGGGTCAGCAATCACGTCATAGGGACGCTGACGGATGAACGCGAACATACCTGCTTCCAGCAATGCGGCTTTCACTGACTCGCCGTTCAGGGAACTCACGTTTTTCTTACCGAATTCTTCATAGTCTTGCTCAGCCGCAGCTTCAACGACAATGTTCAGCACTTTACGACGTGCGCCGCGCTCCACACTTGTCACTACGCCGCTAACGGGCGAAACAAATTTCAATTCAGGATGATTCTTGTCGATAAACAAGGGTCCTCCGGCCATCACATATTCCTGTTCTTTGACTACTACCTTCGGAGTAATACCCGTAAAATCTTCAGGAACCAATGCGTAGAATCCCGGTTCTTTCACAGACATAAACTCCTGAGAAGCCTTACCTTTCAGGTTGATGTCAAGGCCTTTACGTAACTTAATTACATTTGCCATGCGTTTATATAAAATAATGGTTTCATTAATTTGCCGCAAAAGTAGCAAAAAAGAACGTGAATAAAGAGCAAAAAAGAAAGGAATTACGGATAAATTTCCGTAATTCCTTTCGTTAACGAACACGATGACAACAAGATGAGTTATTGTGTTTAATATTCTTCTGCAAACATCGGATCCCAAGCGGGCAAACGAATGGGTTTCTGCTTGAATATATCCATTACTTTGGCAGGAACGTATTTAGTCTCCAGCACCAGACGGAACATATATTCGTCGAACCATTCATCGGTCATGATCAGATGTCCCTGATAACCGCTGGCAGGTCCCCAACTATTTTCAACCATCCATTTCACGGGTTTTCCGTCTTTATTCAGATCCACAGCCATAAGGGTCATGGCATGAGACGAGCCGCTGGAGAAGGTTTGGATGCGTTGTTTCTTATCCATATTGAAGGTGGTGCCCATGAGCGATTCATAATCATAGTTTTTCACATCGAGCAAGCCACGCTCGGAATTCAGGAACTTGCCTACGTCGCAAGAGAAATACATCATGGTGCTGTCCTTCAGAGAAGCGATAGCCATCTCTTTGATATCTTCCACAGGCAGATTGACGTACGTCCAGTTCTTCCCATCGTAGCGATGACGGTCGTAATCTATTTCATAGCACTTGTAGTACTCGCGCGAGGGATCGTTCATAACCATCACATAATTGGTCAACAGATTCTCGTCGCCATACTTCTTGAGGAATGACATCGGAGTGTGGTGTTCCGTTTCGGCAGGATTGCCCTGGGCATCTTTACGCACATAGTCAAATTCCGTAGGAGGAACGCCAAGATTCAGCACCAGCATGCGATAAATGGTACCGAGCATCGCAGTCTTTTCTTTATCCAGCGCCGCAGGTTTTGCTCCGTTAGAAGCCAGATCACGCAGTTGCAGACCGTATTCCTTTAACTTCAAAGAAATCAAATTTGCCATACGCGACGTATTGTCGCTGCTGTTCGTTTCCGGCATGGCTTCTTTAGGAACCAAACCATATTTACCTACAATGTCTGCAACGCCCGTAAAAGTTCCTCCATCGCTTAGCGGATGTTGGAAAAGCCATTCTACGGTTTTATCGTTCAAGGGTTTGTCACGGGTATCAATGATGCCTTGCAAAAAGAGGTTTGCCTTCTCCAGCTGGTCCCAGAAAAAAGGATAAATTTCCGAGAATTCAAAAGACTGGAAACCGTATTTACCGATGGCTTTGGCACGCATCACATTCAGTCCTGTGAAAAGCCAGCAACGACCGGATGATTTCTGGTCGGTGATGCCTTTCGAATTTACTTTTACGGAGAAATGAGTATCCATTCCGGTCAGATTCTCCTGGTTGAGGGCAAGTTTGCGGATGTCATTGTTGCCAATGGCATTACGCAGAGCTTTGTCGGCACTGGTTCCCTCGTAACTCTGTTTGATCTGGTTCAGCATCGCATCGCTGATACCGCCTTTCCTATCTTGCGCCTGTATGGAAAGTAATGCGGCGCTGAAAACAAAAACGGATAAAATTCGTTTATTCATAAATTATATGGTTTTTATAGTAATTGGTCTGTTTCTCTTGCTTCCTGTTACCCGAACCGTACCAAATCCGTGTTTGCTCCGTATCCAAGACTTTGGACTTGGTACGGACCAGGTACGGGCCAGACACGGACCGGGTACGGAAGGGTTCTGAATATTGGTCTAATTATCCGATATGTCGAAAAAACTTATTTAGAATTTCTCACAGCCAAGCTTCAGATTACATGCAAAAATAGCCGTTTTTTTGAAACTTTTAGTGAAATCTTTAGATTTATTGTCTATCAATTTGAAAACTTATCCAAATAAATTAGTTTTCTTTGCACCCTCATTCGCACGATATGAAGAAATATATAATAGGTATTATGACGTTACTGCTTTCAGTAACAAGCCTTTCCGCTCAGGAAGCTACAAATTTGGTTAGCATCAGTGACACTACACCGGCATTGACTAAACGTGAACTACGAAAACAGAAGGTAGCGCAACGAAATTTGCACTACAACATTCTGGGTGGTCCGAGTTACACCCCCGACTTTGGTGCCGTACTCGGTGGAAGCGCCCTGATGACCTTCCGCATGAACCCAAGTGACACCACACAACTACGCTCCGTGGTTCCCGTAGCCATCGCTTTCCTCTTCAATGGCGGTATCAACCTTTTCTCTAAACCCCAACTCTTTTTTAAAGGTGACCGTTTCCGCATCTTCGGAAAGTTTGCCTACAAGAATACGGAAGATAACTTCTATGGCTTGGGCTACAGCACGAACAAGAATTATGTCCGGAGCGACACTACCAGTCAGTATCGCTACAGCGGCATCCAGTTCAACCCCTGGTTCCTGTTCCGCCTGGGCAACAGCAACATATTCGCCGGACCGCAGATAGATATAAATTACGACGACATCACGAAACCAGCCAAATATCTGGTGGACGAACCGTCGTACAAAGCAGCCGGAGGAACGGACAAAGGATACAAGAATTTCAATTCCGGTGTCGGCTTCCTGCTGACCTATGACAGCAGAGACATTCCCGCCAATGCCTATCGCGGCACGTACCTGGATTTCCGGGGAATGATGTATACTAAATTTCTTGGAAGTGATGACAATTTCTATCGTCTGGAAATAGACTATCGACAATATAAGACTGTCGGTAAGCGCAAAGTCATTGCCTGGACTGCTCAAAGCAAAAACGTATTCGGCGATGTACCCCTGACACAATATATCCTGACAGGAACTCCTTTTGACCTGCGGGGATATTACATGGGGCAGTATCGCGATAAATCGTCCCACGTAGTCATGGCCGAATACCGTCAGATGATAAATACCGATAAAAGCACCTGGCTGAAACGCATGCTCAATCACGTCGGCTTCGTGGCCTGGACAGGCTGCGGATTCATGGGCCCCACCCCCGGCAAAATAGAAGGTGTGCTGCCTAATTATGGCGTAGGATTGCGCATCGAAGTGCAACCACGTATGAACGTACGACTCGACCTGGGTAAAAATACGGTCAACAATCAGACGTTGTTCTATTTCAATATGACGGAGGCGTTCTGAAAGGTATGGAAATGAACTAAATGCTGATAATAATTTAGGCGCGGATTACACGGATTACGCGGATTTATTTTCTGTAATATAGTGTGATAGCGCAGCCTTTAATCCGCGTAATCCGTGTAATCCGCGCCTAAAATTATTATCATGACCCATTTACAAACAAACAACTCCCGCCAGCATCTCCCCCCTTATCCTTTCCGTTATTTATTTTTCCCTCTTTTCTTGCATCAGTAAAAGATTATCCATACTTTTGAGAAATATTTTGTTTACCTTGAACAAACAACTCTGAGGACATTATACAATGAGAACTTTCGAGATATTATTCTGGATAAGCCTGTTTATCGTATTCTATACTTATATAGGATACGGAATTGTGCTATACATTCTGGTCAAAATTAAAGAAACTTTCCGCAAACCGGTACACTACCCCATGCCTGCTGACGAGGAACTGCCCGAAGTCACACTCTTCATCGCAGCTTACAATGAGGAAGACGTGGTGGACGAAAAGATGCAGAACTGCCTGGCGCTGGATTACCCCGCAGACAAACTGCAAATATTCTGGGTCACGGACGGCAGCAACGACCACACCAACGAACGGCTTTCCCACTGGCCCCGTGCCACCGTCCTCCACCAACCCGAACGACAAGGAAAAACCGCCGCCCTCAACCGCGGAATGAAGTTCGTGAAAACACCACTCGTCGTATTCACCGATGCCAATACCCACCTGAACCGGGAAGCATTGCGCGAAATCGTCCATGCTTTTGTCAACCCCAAAGTGGGCTGCGTGGCAGGCGAAAAACGCATTGCCATGCAAAGCAAAGACAATGCCGCATCAGGAGGAGAAGGCATTTACTGGAAATATGAATCCACCCTGAAAGCACTCGACTCACGGCTCTACTCAGCTGTAGGCGCTGCCGGAGAGCTGTTTGCCGTACGCCGGGAATTGTTCGAAGACATGCGGACGGACACACTACTCGATGATTTCATCCTCTCCCTCCGCATTGCCATGCGTGGCTACACCATTGCCTACTGTGCCGCGGCTTATGCCACCGAAAGCGGCTCCGCCGATATGCAGGAAGAAGAAAAGCGCAAAGTACGCATCGCCGCCGGAGGCTTACAGTCCATCTGGCGTTTGCGCCCGCTGCTGAATCCCTTCCGCTACGGTCTGCTCAATTTCCAATACGTATCCCATCGTGTCTTACGATGGTCCATCACTCCTATCCTATTGTTCCTGTTGCTCCCTCTCAACGTAGCGCTACTTTTCACCACCGCACAGCCATTGTTCTACGCCGTTATACTGGGACTGCAAATCTTGTTTTACCTGATGGGAATCTGGGGATATATCCTCTCCAGGAAACACATCAAAAACAAAATTCTTTTCATCCCTTACTACTTCCTCTTCATGAACGTCAATGTGCTAAGAGGATTCCGCTACCTGAGTAAGCGCAAAGGCAATAAAAGCGGAGCCTGGGAAAAAGCACGAAGGGCAAGTTAAGACGGAAATACCTCGACAAAAATCTAATACAAAGAAAATAATGAAAAGCATTCTGAAAGACACAAATAACTCCGAAAAACTACTGAACATGGTATCAGACACCCTGATACTCATGGACAAGGACGGTGTTTGTGTAGACATGGCCGTACACAACGTAGACCTATGGTTTATGAACGAAGAGAGATTGCTCGGAAAGAATCTGCTGAACCTGCTACCTCCGGTGACATACAGTGAGTTTTATCCTGAATTCAAGAAAGTTTTGCTCCGGAGAACAAAGTCTGTCCGCAATTACGAACTCATGTTGCGGGATGACACCTACTTCTTCAAATGCATCATGCAACCCTACGGTGACCTCGTGCTTTGCCAATACCGGGATATCACCGAACGCAGCCAGCGCAAACTGGAGCTGGAAAGAAAAAACCGGGAACTATATGAGATACAGAAAGCCGCATTCATCGGCAGGTGGGTGTTTGACACAGCCACCCGCGAATTCGGTTATGCCGGACATACGGGCATCATGTGCAAGACGGATGAGCAAGCCATTCCACTGGATGCATACCTGAACCTGATCTTGCCCGAAGACAGAAATACTTTTGAGAACTGGCTCGGCGATAATCTGAAAGGTAACATGGAAAATACTGTGGACTACCGCATTCTCTACAACAAAGATGTACATTATATCCGCCTGAAAACATTCAGTCGCGAACGCGATAAAGACGGCAACATCTCGCTGGAAGGATACATACAGAACATTACTGACATCCAAAAAAGCCGTAATGACATCAACCTGCTGACGCACGCCATCAACAATTCCACAGAAGATATCTTCGCCGCCAAGGAAGACGGTACCCTGATTTTTGCCAACCGCCTCTTCAAGTTGCACCATGAGCTGGGAAGTACGGATGATATCAGCCAACTAAAAATATACGAAATCGGCTCGTATACACGTACCCTGGAGGGTTGGCAAAAGATGATAGCTTCAATCAAGGAGGGAGAAAAACATCAGTCCTTTATGGTATACAACCCCTTGCCGCGCTTCCCGGAAATACTGGCGTACGAAGGCAATGCCTATTGGGTGACCAGCGATGAAGGCGTAGGAACCATCTGGGCTTTCGGCCGGGACATTTCACAACGCATCCGCCACGAACAACAGATCAAGTGGTTCAACCAGATATTGGACAAAACCATGGAGCATCTGCCCGCAGGAATTGTTGTGAAAGATATCAGGAACAACTTCAAATACCTGTACCGCAATCGTGAATCGTACAACCGTGACGTCCCTATGGAAGAGGCTTTGGGCAAAGACGACTTCGATTTCTATCCTCTCGAAATAGCCCGTGAGAAACGCCGACAGGACAAAGATATAGCCACCACCGGACAAGAGATGCACTGGATTGCAGAAGAACGTGACGGTCATGGAAATCCGCTTTTCCTGGACAAGCGGAAAATGAAAATAGAGAGCAAAGACTTCTCCCCCATCCTGCTGAACATAGAATGGGACATCACAGAAATGGAACTGATGAAACGGGAACTGATGGTAGCCAAAGAGAAAGCCGAAACCTCCGACCAACTCAAATCAGCCTTCCTTGCCAACATGAGCCACGAGATACGTACACCGCTCAATGCCATCGTAGGCTTTTCACGTATCATTGCCGAAAGCGAAAATACGGAAGAGCGCAAAGAATATTACAACATTGTGGAAGCCAACAACGAACGTCTGTTGCAACTCATCAATGAAATTCTCGACCTCTCGAAGATAGAGGCCGGAATTGTGGAGTTCAGCATCGCCGCCGTCCGCCTGCACCCGCTGTGCAAGGAAATCCATGATGCGCATGTATTCCGCTGTCCGTCAGGTGTAGAGCTGATATTCGATCCATCCGACGAAGATATTCTGATAGACTCTGATAAGAACCGCATCTTCCAAGTGATATCGAACCTGATAGGAAATGCGTTCAAATTCACCACCAAAGGCAGCATCAGCTACGGATACCACCGGGAAGGGGAAACTATCGTATTCCATGTGACTGACACGGGCACAGGCATCGCCCCCGAAAAGATAGGAAAGGTATTCGAGCGTTTTGTAAAAGCCAACAATTTTGCACAGGGCACCGGATTGGGTTTAGCCATTTGCAAAACAATCATCGAACGTCTGGGCGGAAAAATCTCCGTGACCTCCGAACTGGAGAAAGGAACTACCTTCATCTTTACCCTGCCCGCCAAGACCACCCAAGACGAAGATAAGGAAAAAACTGAAAACAGCCCCGAAGAAAACAAAACGGCAGCCGGAGAACAAAGTGCAGGCAGCGAAAGCACGGAAAATGTACAGGCAGCGCCACAAGAAACCGTCTCACTGAAAACCGTTTTGATAGCCGAAGATACGGATAGCAATTATATCCTGACCAAAGCTATTCTGGGGAAGGAATACCATCTGGAACGTGCCAAAGATGGTATGGAAGCCGTCAATATGTTTGTAGAAATAAATCCGGATATCATCCTGATGGACATGAAGATGCCGAACCTGGACGGACTGGACGCAACAAAAATCATCCGGGAATTATCGCCCAGCGTCCCTATCATCGCCCTGACTGCCTTTGCCTACGATCATGACCGCAAAGCCGCACTCGAAGCGGGTTGCAACGATTTCCTGACCAAACCTTTCACACAGGAGAAATTGAAGGAGACGATAAAGAAGTGGGTTAATAAGTGATTAACCCACTTATCACTAATCACGCAAAGATATCGCTTCTTTGAATATAGGCAATCACATCGCCCTTATTCACAGTATCGCCTTGTTTGGCGCATATCTCTACAACGCGTCCGGTGAATCCGGTCAATATCTTTTCGTATTCTCCCCACGGGGTGGAGAGGTAACAGAACACTTCATCATGCTGGTATTTACGCCCTATGAACGGAGCCACGGAAGGACCTTCCACAGATACTTCCCACAACACCTGTCCTTTATCCGGTGCAATAATCGGATCGGCCTTGGCACGTTTCAGTTTCCGGATTTCTTCTTCCGAATATCCATTCTTCACCATAGACGCGTCTTTGGCACGTTGCAATTCATCCTCGAAACGCTTCTTGGCTGTGCCGGACTTGTAATCACGATACTGACGGTCGTGCATGGCAAGTTCAAAGAGTTCTTCTTCATCATCTCCATATTCCCAACCGTTCTCATCCATTTCTTTCCGATATTCATCCAGAGCATCCGGATAGTTCAATTGCGGATCGGTATCCACAAATTCATATCCTTTTGATTTCGCCAATTCCACAATTTCAGGAGCCAGCTCGCCCGGCAGACGTCCGCTCTTACCGAGAATCATATCCCACGTATGATTATCTATCATCGTCCAGCGCTCCTCACCTTTCACCAACTGCATGAGGTTCATCAATGCTACATTCTTCACATACTGACTGAAAGGCGTTACCAACGGAGGATACCCCAGCTTAGGCCATACGTATTCCACCTCGTCGAAGAGCATCACCAACAGGTCGTCAATGCTGAGTTCCGGTTCATTCTTCCCTCTTAATATCATGTTTATACCCGAATGTACTCCCTTCAGATCAGCCATCATGGAACCCATCATACCACCCGGAAGGCCACACTTCAACAGCAAAGAGGACATGTGTTTATTGGTCGGATCCATGAAATAGCCCAGGAAGTCATCTATAAATTCCTGTGTCATGGCACGTGCCTTCATATATGCCTTCATATTGATATCGGGCACCTGAAAGCCCTTATCTTTCAGCATGGCTTGTACGGAAATCACGTCCGGATGTACTTTACCCCAGGACATCGGTTCCATAGCCACATCAATGATGTCGGCGCCATTCTCGCAAACTTCCAGAATAGAAGCCATCGACAGCCCCGGTCCGCTATGGCCGTGATACTGGATAATCACTTCGGGATGCCTTTCCTTAATTGTCTTCGTCAACCGTCCCAGCATACCTGGACGACCGATGCCTGCCATATCTTTCAGACAGATTTCGGGTGCTCCCGCTTCAATCAGCTGGTCGGCAACATGGGCATAATATTCCACCGTATGCACAGGCGAGTGTGTGATACAAAGGGTTGCCTGCGGTATCATCCCTGCCTCCAATGCATATTTAATAGAAGGAATTATATTCCGCGTCTCGTTCAGTCCACAGAAGATGCGGGTGATATCCACCCCTTGCGCATGCTTCACACGATACATCAGACGGCGTACATCGGCAGGCACAGGATACATGCGCAAAGCGTTCAGACCACGGTCCAGCATATGCGTTTGTATACCCACTTCATTGAAAGGTTTGGTAAAAGCGCGTACGGCTTTGTTAGGATTCTCACCGTACAACAGATTCACTTGCTCAAAAGCTCCCCCGTTCGTTTCCACACGGGCAAAACACCCCATTTCAATAATCAACGGAGCGATACGTACCAATTGATCTACACGGGGTTGATATTTACCGGAAGATTGCCACATATCACGGTAAACAAGACTGAATTTAATTTCCTTTTTCATCGCAGTCAAGAGTTAGCGGTTTAACATATATGAATTACTCGGTTAACTTAACAAGTACAAATATAAAGGTTTATTCTGACATATAGTCAAACTTATATTTGAATTATTTAGTATAAAAGATATGTTTAATATCACATTGAAACTTATTTTTCATTTTATAACATTTCTCGTCATTTCATTCCTCTATGATTCAGACGATAATTTATCGGAAAGGATGGAGGGGAGTAATTATGGTACAGTAATGAACTAAATGCTGATAATGATTTAGGCGCGGATTACGCGGATTACACGGATTCTTTTTCTGTAATATAGTGTAATAGCGCAGCCATTAATCCGTGTAATCCGCGTAATCCGCGCCTAAAATTATATTCATACCGGTATAGTAATGAATAAGACTCACCACAGATTACACAGATTCACACAGATTTTATTTTACTGATTATTAGATTAATAAATCTGTGTGAATCTGTGTAATCTGTGGTGAATTAATTCATAACCGTACAGAAAGGAACCAATCCCATCACAAAAAAACATGCCCAGAGCATTGCCCTGGGCTATAAATATTAAGTTTGTCAGTCTTCAGTCTGCACTGTTTGTTTTCAAACAAAGTCTTTCAGTTCTTGTTGTAGCCGTTGGCGGGTAAAGAAGATACGGCTTTTTACGGTTCCTAAAGGCAATCCGAGACGGTCAGCTATTTCACGATACTTGAAACCGGAGACATGCATGGAGAAAGGAACTTTATAATCGCGGGGTAACGAATTCACGATGCGATGCATTTCTTTTAAATCATAAGATCCTTCGGCATTTGCAAAACCAGAGTTTTGCGGCAGGTTTAAGTGATAAAGGTTATCTGTCTGGTCCACGAAAGTTTGTTCGCGAACGATTCTGCGGTAATTATTAATAAAGATATTCCGCATAATGGTGTACATCCACCCTTTGAAATTGGTATCGGGCATGTACTTGTCTTCGTTGTCCAATGCTTTGAGTGAGGTTTCCTGCAATAAATCATTCGCCTCCTCTTTATCGGCTGTCAACTTATATGCAAAGCGAAGCAGTTCTTCTTGCACACTAATCAAATCCTTCCTAAAACTGTAGGTATTCATACTTTGCTCTTTTAAATAGTTAATAATTATTTTAAATTCACGGTTGCAAGTATAGGGAAGTTTTGGGGTTCCCGAGGACCGAGTTTTGTTTTTATTTAGGGCAAAAACTATCAATTGACAGTTTTCACCCCCTTTTTGAGAGTTTTCTGGTGGTGATTTTTGTAAAAAGCGTATCTTTTTCCGAAGATTTCGTAAACTGTTTGTGATTTTTTTATAGTTTTGCCTACATATAGCAAAAACACTTTATTTAAAAACACTTTATTTTATGAGACGAATTATTAAATCAATCACTCTTCTGGCTATCATGGCTATCGCTTTGCCGTCATTCGGTCAAGGATTGAAAGCTTTCAAGCTGAAGAACGGCCTTTCCGTATATGTATGGGAAGACAACACGAAATCGGATGTGTACGGTATTGTGGCCTGCCGAACAGGTTCAGTGAACGATCCGGCAGAGTACACAGGATTGGCACACTATCTGGAACACGTGATGTTTAAGGGTACCGACAAAATCGGTGCACTGGACTGGGCTACCGAAAAGCCTATTTATGATAAAATCATTGCCAAGTACGATGAAATGGCCGACGAAGCTGATCCCGTTAAGAAAGAGGCAATCGCTAAAGAGATCAACGAGCTGACCATAGAAGCCGGAAAGGTTAGTGTATCCAACGAGTTCATGAACCTGATAGAAAGCATGGGTGGAAAGAGACTGAACGCCGGAACCAGCTTCGACGTAACTTACTATCACAACTCATTCCCTCCTTACCAGATCAACAAATGGTTGGAAATCTACTCACAGCGTCTTATCAACCCGGTATTCCGTACCTTCCAGACTGAGCTGGAAAGTGTATACGAAGAATATAATATGTATAAAGATAATCCGGGAAGCGTACAGCAAGAATTCATTTCGAGTGTCGCCTATGAAGGACATCCGTACGCACGCCCCATCATCGGTCTGCCGGAACACCTGAAGAACCCTCGCCTGAGCAAACTAATCGAATACTACAACGAATGGTATACTCCCGAAAACATGGTACTCATTCTTGTGGGTAACGTCAATGCCAAGCAAATCAGCGGACGTATCAACGCCACTTTCGGACGTTTACCGGCTAAGGCTACTCCCGAACGTAAAACTTATCCTGACCTTGAAATTAAAGGTCGCAAGCAGTATAATGCTAAAATCGGTTATTACCCCAATGTATGCCTCGTATACAAAGGTGTACCTTCCGGACACCCCGATGAAAAACCTCTGGAAATCGCCATGTCTTTGCTGAGCAACAGCAGCAGCACCGGTACGCTGGACAAATTGACCATCGACGGTGAACTGACCAATGGTTATGCCTATGCAGACACCCGTCGCGAACAAGGCCGCAATATCGTACGTTGCACCCCACTGTACGATGAAAACCAACGTCGTTTCGAATCGAACAAGAGCGCTGAAAAGAAAGCACTGAAAGCTATCGAGAAAATCGCCAACGGACAATTCGAAGAATGGCAGATTAATGCTATCAAGAACAACATGTGTCGTGACTTCGACCTGATGATGGAATCGAATACTTCCAAAGCCCTCACGCTGATGCAGGCCTTTATCAGTGAAGAAGACCTGGGACAAGTTCTCAACTACAAAGATGAGGTAATGGCTATTACCACAGAAGATATCAAGCGTGTTGCCAAACAATACCTGACCAACGATTACCTGGCCATCTACATTGAAAAAGGCAAGCTGGACAAGAATGCAAAAATCAAAAAACCGGGTTACAAACCCATCGAACCGCCTGTAGGCAAACAATCTTTGTATGCTACACAGTTCAAGAATATGCCTATCGGACAAGTGGAAGAGAAATTCCTCGACTTCAGCGAGATACAGAGCAAACAACTGAATGACCGCTCCAAGATGTATTATTCGCAGAATCCGGAAAACAACGTATTCAGCCTTACACTCCGTTATGGTGTCGGAGTACGTGATTTCCCGAAACTGGGTATTGCAGCGGACTTGATGAACAACGCCGGTATCATGGGTACTTATGAGCCGCAACAACTGAAAGAGGAACTTAGCAGACTGAATGCAACTTGCCGCGTAAGCGCCAGTCAAAACTACCTCTACATCACCATGGAAGGCTACGAAGAAACCTTGCCACAAGCTTGCCAGCTTCTTGCCCGCCAAATCCTGATGCCGAAACTGGACGAAAAACAGTTAAGCCGTATCAAAGGTTCCATGCTGGGTAGCCGCCAACAACGTAAGGAGAATGTAAACACCTTATCCAACGCACTCCTCCAATACATGATCTTCCAGGATAAGTCATCCTATATTGACGAACTGACAGATAAGGAAATCTACGAATTGCAGATCTCCGAGCTGACAGGTGATATCAACCGCGCATCCAACTATGAAGCCGAAATCTTCTATTGCGGAACAATGCCTTTCGATAATGCTTACGACGTCCTCAGCAAAAATCTGCCGCTGGTTGCCAACGAAAAGCCATCTACATCTCCGCAGGACAAGCCGATGGTTTCAGTAACGGAAAATACCATTTACTTCCTGCCTAACACGGATGCGGAACAGGCACAGATTTATTTCTACCTGCCGATGGCAAAATATGATAAGAAAGATGATGCAATACGCGATGCGTTCAATCAATATTTCTCCGGTGGTTTCAACGGTTTGGTAATGACTGAAATCCGTGAAAAGCGTTCTATGGCTTACTCAGCCGGAGCCTACATCGGAACTCCTGCATTGCCCGGTAACCCCACTTACCTGTTTGGTAACATCGGTACGCAGAACGACAAAGCCAATGACGCGCTGGATGTCTTCATGGGATTGGTAACGGATATGCCTAAGAATGCAGACCGTATCGATAACATCAAGAGTTACATACGCCAGGAAATGCTGACAACTCATCCTTCTTTCCGCGATAAAGCAGAGAACATGAGAGAATTGCAGCGCATAGGTTACAATGCAGACCCTGCCAAGGAGAACCTGCCAAAGGTTGACGCATTGACTTTTGACGATATCGTGAAGTTCTACGAAGAGAATATTAAGGGCAAACCTTACTGCATCGGTGTCATGGGTAACCCGAAAGATATTGATCTGAAGAAACTGGAGAAATACGGCAAAGTAGTGAAACTGAATGAGAGAAAATTATTCAACACGAAAGACGCATTGTTCTAAAGAGCTACGAGTTTCTGCGCTATGACGCTGAAAGAGCTACGAGTTACGAGCTACAAACTACAAATTGCTGCGCTATGACGCTGAAAAGCACTTGTAGCTTGTAGCTCTTTCTTTACTACTCCTTGTCTTCCTCCTCTTCTCCGCCTCCCGTAAGAATCGGCAGACAGATATTATACTTCACTGCCAGAATGCGCGTCACAAAGACCGATACTCCGCCCACCACCTGGCAAGCATAGGACTGCATTCCCAGCAGATCGCACAACCAGTAGGCCGTACCGCCTACCACACATGCCATCGCATAAATCTCTTTTCGGAAAATAAGCGGTATCTCATTGATAAACACATCGCGGATCACTCCACCCGCAGCACCTGTAATGCTACCCATAATGATGGCTACCCAGAACGGATATCCCAATGCAATGCTCTTCCCTACACCGACCACCGTAAACAGTGCCAGACCGATACTGTCGAAGATAAAAAACGTATTGTGCAAGTGGATGAGATGCTTTCCGAAAAGAATGACCCAAAGTAAAGCCAGTCCCGTACAAATCAGATAGATAGGATCAGTCATCCACCCCGGTGTCACTCCCAGCAATACATCGCGGATGGTACCGCCGCCGATAGCCGTCACAAAACCTACCACGTACGCCCCAAACCAGTCGAACCGCTTTGCCGATGCCAGACGGATACCGCTGATGGCAAAAGCGAACGTACCTATAAAATCGAGAATTTGAACAAATGTAGGCATGATAATCAATGATTAACGTTAAATGTTTAATGATTTATAATCGGTATTCATTAAAATTATGGGCAAAGTAACGAATAATTTCCCTAAGAAAACGTATTTTTGTCTCATCAATTTATATGCAATGAAAATAACAATCGTATCGGGCGCACGCCCCAACTTCATGAAAATAGCTCCCATCACCCGGGCCATCAAAGCCGCGCAGGAAGCTGGAAAGAAGATTTCATACCGTCTCATCTACACCGGGCGACAGGATGATACCAGTCTGGATGCCTCCTTGTTTTCCGACTTGGACATGAAGCGGCCGGACGGTTATCTGGGAGTCACCGGACACGACCATTCGGAAGTGGCAGCCGCCATCATGCTTGCTTTCGAGAAGGAACTGAACAATCATCCCGCGCAGGTAGTACTCGTTGTAGACGATCTTACCGCCACCATGAGCTGTTCCATCGTTGCCAAAAAGCGCGGTCTGAAAGTTGCGCACCTCATTGCCGGAACCCGTTCGTTCGATATGAATATGCCCCGCGAAGTGAACCGCACCATCGTAGATGCCATTTCCGACTATCTGTTTACCGCAGGCATGGTAGCCAACCGCAACCTGAACCAGGAAGGCATGATTCCCGAATACATCCATTATGTAGGCAATATATTGATAGATACCGTCCGCTACAACCGTCACCGTCTGTTGCAGCCTGTATGGTTCTCCACCATAGGGCTGGAAAAGCGCGGTTACCTGTTGCTGACCCTCAACCGGCACGACCTGCTGACCAAGAAACATGTTCTCAAATCGTTGATACAAACATTGATTGAGAAATCCGAAGGCATGCCCATCATTGCACCCCTGCACCCTTATGTGCAAAAAGCCATCAAATCGCTGGACATCCCCGCGTCTAATCTGCACATCCTGCCGCCTCAAAGTTATCTGCATTTCGGTTACCTCATCAACCATGCAAAAGGCATTGTGACGGACTCCGGAAACATTGCCGAGGAAGCTACCTTCCTCGATGTCCCCTGCATCACGCTCAACTCCTACGCCGAGCATCCCGAAACCTGGCGTGTAGGTACCAATGAGTTAGTGAATGAAGATTCCGTGGCTCTTGCCAATGCTCTGGAAAGATTAATGCTCGGCGAATGGAAACATACTACCCTGCCCGACCGTTGGGATGGACGTACAGCGGAACGTATCGTACAGACGTTGATTAACGGAGAATTAAAGGAGCATTACTGAATTAGGAGTTAAGTTAGAGGGATTAAACAGATAACCAACAGAAATAACCTAACTTATAGAAAGCGAAAAGCCGTAAAGAGGGGTGTTTTCCAGTCAGGTTCTTTTCCAAAAGACTCTCAGATATACGAAATAGGAAAGCGGTTAGTGCAACAGCATGAAACCGCTTTAAACAATTGTACCAGCGCAATAAGCGGACATAAGGAAGCAATTCCCGTTCACGACCCAAGAGGTTTTTCACAGAACGGCGTGTTTTTACCAAAAAAGAAGCCGCATCTTCCTCCACCAGATGCCAGACCGGATTTTCAATATGCAACACCGATATGCCCGCATCTTCCAGCCTCTTTCCGAAAGCGGTATCCTCATATCCCAGATGAAACGTTTCGTCAAAACGGACACGCAGAAAAAGCTCTCTCGGAATAAAAAAGTTCATACTTATAAAGTGCTGATAAGGATGCTTACGACGTTCGGCAGCCGGTTGCGCTTCCACCTGCGCTCCGTATTTATTGCGCAGAAAGGAGTCCCCCTCCTCCGGATAACAAAAGCCACCACAAACCACCTGTCCGCCCACATTCTTGAAGTATAAAGAGAGAAAGTCCTCACCTACCGGACTTGTGTCCGTATCCAGAAAAAGCAAATAAGGATAACGCGCCTGTTCACCCAAATAATTGCGGATAAATGCCGGACCATGATTCGTCTCCAGTTCCAGCACACGACATCCGTCCAACCGGTTCAACACACGATTTTCTTCCCTCACTTTCCGGCACGACGCGTCGTCCGCCAGCAAAATTTCGAAAGGAAACTCCGTCAGCAAGGCCATCTCATATAATTTCCGAACCAACGAGACGCAATTTATATTATACACCGGAATGAGTATGGACAGCATATTGTGAATTTTACGCGACAAATATAGCACAAATCAGATGAAAGTTAAAGCAGATATAAACATTCCTCTTATTTCTTTAGATTATATTTACTTCTTATTTAACTGTATTTTGTTAACTTTGCGGCCTCATACTGACTTAAATATGAAACAACAATATATAGCTCTCATCCTTTTTCTGCTGTCATTATTCGTCGCACACAGCGCATCCGCACAGATTAAAGGTGTCGTGACCGACTCCCTCACCAATGAACCATTAATGTACATCACCGTTCAATACGAGGGAAAAGGCGTGGGTGCCATCACCAATGCCGAAGGCGAATACACAGTGGAAACCCGCAAAGGCTGGAATGAATTATCATTCTCCGCCATCGGATACGTGACCAAGAAAGTCACCCTGAAGCCCACCACCAAAGTACTGAACGTGAAGCTGGCACCTGCCGACGTCATGCTCTCCGAAGTTGTGGTGAAGCCCCAGAAAGAGAAATACTCCCGTAAGAATAATCCCGCCGTGGATTTTATGAGGAAAGTTATCGAGAATAAGAAAGAACTGAAACTGGAAGCCAACGATTTCTACCAGTATCAGAAATACGAAAAGATGAAGATGTCCATGAACGACGTCACCCCCGAAAAGATGGAAAAGGGCATCTACAAGAAATTCTCATTCTTCAAAGACCAGGTGGAAGTATCGCCCAAGACCAACAAGATGATCCTCCCCATCTCCATCAAGGAGACATCTTCGAAGACCATCTACCGCAAAAGTCCCAAAAGCGAAAAAACCATCATCGAAGGTGTGAATTCCAGCGGTATCGAGGAGTTTTTCAATACGGGAGACATGTTGGGAACCATCCTGACCGATGTCTTCTCCGATGTCAATATCTACGACGATGACATCCGACTCCTGCAACGCCGCTTCGTCAGCCCCATTGGTCGCGGGGCCATCAGTTTCTATAAATACTACCTCATGGACACCGTCATGGTGGACCGTCAGGAGTGTGTGCACCTCACCTTCGTGCCTCAAAACTCACAGGATTTCGGTTTCACGGGACACCTCTACGTAGTGAAGGATTCTACTTATGCCGTCAAGAAGTGTACCATGAACCTGCCCAAAAAGACCGGTGTGAACTTTGTGGACAACCTCGACATAGTGCAGCAATTCGAACAGATGCCGGACGGAAACTGGGTACTTACGGACGATGACATGACCGTGGAACTGCAATTCGTAAAAGGCATACAAGGGCTTGAAGTGCAGCGTACTACCAAATACTCCAATTACAACTTTGAAGACATTGAGCCTCGTCTCTTCCGCCTGAAAGGCAACGTCATCAAAGAAGCCAACATGCTCAACAAGAGTGATGAATATTGGGCGAGTGTGCGTCAGGTTCCCCTCACAAAGAAAGAGAGCAACATGGACGTCTTCATGAACCGTATTGAGCAAATTCCCGGATTCAAATATGTCATCTTCGGTGCGAAAGCCCTGATTGAGAACTTCGTGGAAACGGGCACCAAGAAGCACCCCAGCAAGTTCGACTTCGGGCCTATCAATACCACCATCACAAGCAATTACGTGAATGGCACACGTTTCCGTCTCAGTGGTATGACCACCGGTAACCTCGATCCGCACTGGAGTTTCAGCGGATATGCGGCCTACGGTACGAGGGACAAGAAATGGTTCTATAAAGGTCAGGCAGCCTACTCGTTCAACAAGCGCGAATATGTATTGTGGGAATTTCCCAAGCACTACCTGGCCTTCGATTACAGTTACGACGTCATGTCTCCCATGGATAAATACCTCTCAACGGACAAGGATAATATGTTTGTGGGCTGGAAGTGGACCAAGGTAGACCAGATGTCGTACATGCGCGACGCTACCCTGACCTACGAACTGGAAACCAATACCGGTTTCTCCATCAAAGCCATGGCACGCCACCGCAACGACCAGCCTGCCGGAGGTGTATTGCAATACTGGAAAAACGATGGTAACATCGCCGGAATATGGGATGATACGAATACCTTCATCAAGGACATCACCACCACCGAACTCGGTGTCACCCTGCGTTACGCACCGGGTGAGACGTATGTCAACACGAAGCAGCGCCGTGTGCCCGTATCGCTGGATGCCCCGATCTTCTCCCTCTCCCACACCCTCGGTCTGAAAGGCGTGTTAGGTGGCGAGTACAACTTCAACCTTACGGAAGCCAGTATCCGCAAACGTTTCTGGTTCGGTTCGTGGGGTAAACTGGATATTACCGCCCGTGCCGGCGCGCAGTGGAACACTGTACCGTTCCCCTTGTTGAACCTGCCCATGGCAAATCTGTCATACATCACCCAGCACAACGAGTCATTCAGCCTGATCAACAACATGGAGTTCCTGAACGACCGTTACGCCTCTCTCGCCCTGACCTACGACATGAACGGAAAGCTGTTCAACCGCATCCCACTTATCAAGAAGCTGAAGTGGCGCGAAACTTTCCGCATCCGTGGTATGTACGGCACCCTGACGGACAAAAACAATCCGTACAAGAGCCATAACAGCGAACTGTTCCTTTTCCCCATGCGCGACGGTGTCCCCACCAGCCACGTAATGGGCAGCACTCCCTACTTGGAAGCCAGTGTAGGTATCTACAACATATTCAAGCTGTTGCATATCGAATATGTACGCCGCCTCACCTACACCGATATACCGGGAGTGAAGAAAGATGGCATACGCTTCATGATATTAATGATATTCTAAAATAGCGACTTAGTGATGAATGATCAGTGATTAGCATAGTTACTTATCACTAATCACTAAACGTTAAACACTTATTCACATGACTCCATTAGCAGAAAGGCTTCGCCCTAAAACCTTAGACGACTACATCGGTCAGAAACACTTAGTAGGACCGGGTGCGGTGCTGCGCAAGATGATTGACGCAGGACGTATTTCTTCGTTCATACTATGGGGTCCTCCGGGTGTAGGTAAAACCACTCTGGCACAGATCATCGCTAACAAACTGGAAACTCCGTTCTACACCCTGAGCGCTGTGACCAGTGGGGTGAAAGATGTGCGCGAAGTGATAGACCGCGCGAAGAGCAACCGTTTCTTCTCGCAAGGCAGTCCCATCCTGTTCATTGATGAAATACACCGTTTCAGCAAGTCACAGCAAGACTCACTGCTCGGAGCCGTGGAACAAGGCACAGTGACGCTGATAGGCGCTACCACGGAGAATCCGTCTTTTGAGGTAATCCGCCCACTGCTGTCACGCTGCCAACTCTATGTGCTGAAATCTTTGGAAAAAGATGATTTACTGGAACTGTTGCAACGTGCCATTACCACCGACCATATACTGAAAGAGCGTACCATCGAGTTGAAAGAAACCACCGCCATGCTTCGCTACAGTGGTGGAGACGCCCGCAAATTGCTCAACATTCTGGATCTCGTTGTTTCTTCCGAAGCCGGAGATCCCGTCGTCATCACCGATGAGATGGTGACAGAACGCCTGCAACAGAATCCGCTTGCCTACGACAAAGACGGAGAGATGCATTATGATATCATTTCCGCCTTCATCAAGTCCATCCGTGGCAGTGATCCCGACGGTGCCATCTATTGGCTGGCCCGCATGGTGGAAGCCGGAGAAGATCCCGCATTCATCGCCCGCCGCCTCGTCATTTCCGCTTCGGAAGACGTGGGACTGGCAAACCCGAACGCCTTGCTGATTGCCAATGCGTGTTTCGACGCCGTAATGAAAGTGGGTTGGCCCGAAGGACGCATCCCTCTGGCAGAAGCCACCGTTTACCTCGCCACAAGCCCGAAGAGTAACTCCGCCTACATGGCCATCAACAATGCCCTGGAACTTGTACGCCAGACCGGTAATCTGCCCGTACCCCTGCACCTGCGCAATGCACCTACCAAACTGATGAAACAGTTGGGTTATGGAGACAATTATAAGTATGCGCACGATTATCCCGGGCACTTCGTCAAGCAACAATTTCTGCCCGACGAGCTGAAAGACCGCCGTCTGTGGGAAGCACAAGACAATGCTGCCGAACAGAAACATGCGGAACGGATGAGAGCGTTGTGGGGTGAGGACAAGTTCAGAAAATCGTAACTATATAAAAAAAGAGCTGTGAGATATTTATTCCAGCTCTTTTATCATTCTTCGGATTACCGGTATCATTTGAGGTATATCTTCCTCTATTGTATTAAAAACAACTTCCGCATCAATTTCAAAATAGTGATGGGCTATTTTATCACGCATACGCATCACTCCACTCCAATAAATTTCAGGATAATGAGGCAAAAAATCTCCATGCGTTATTTTATCTAAACCTTTCACCGTTTCTCCTAAAGCTATCAAATTCATACAAATAGCATCCAAGCGCAGCATTCCGTCCGGTGAACACAAAAAATCATCAGGAGTGCTTACCACAGATGCACGCTCAACTATTAATTGCAATGCAGAAGCAATAGTGTGCAAACTATCCAATGCCAACTCTTTATCAAACATAAACCCCCTCCCTATTGATTCTGTTCTTTAAACGGACATTCATTTGTTCTCGTATTCTAACTAAATCAACCGGACATCCCAGAAGTTCTTCCAACTCACTCTGAATACGATCTAATGTAAGAAGAGAAGGTGCGTTACCTTCGTAACAAATATCGACATCGCTATGTTCCGTTTGTTCTCCACGAGCTACAGAGCCAAACACTCCTAAACGGCTAAAGCCATATTTACGGGCATTTACCTGCTTATACAACTTCAATAATTCTAATATTTCAGGAGTAGATTTCATATTACTATAATTTTATATCTATACAAAGATATGAAAAGATAGTCAGAAAGCAAAGTAAGAGAGGCAAATTCAACAAAACAGACCATTATTTGCATTATCCTAAATCTTTTCCCTAAATTTGCGTACTCACTTTAAATATATACAAAATGAGAATTGTAGTATTAGACGGTTACACCACGAATCCCGGTGATCTGTGCTGGGATAAGTTGAAAGAGTTAGGCGAGTGCACGATCTATGATCGCACCGCTCCCGGCGAAGTTCTTGAACGTGCTGCCGGTGCAGAAGCCATCCTTACCAATAAGGTAGTGATCAACAGCGAGACAATGGCTGCCCTGCCCGATCTGAAATACATCGGCGTGATGGCTACAGGCTACAACGTGGTAGACATCAACGCCGCCCGCGAACGCGGCATCATCATCACCAATATCCCTGCATACAGCACTCCCTCTGTCGGACAAATGGTATTTGCACATATCCTGAACATCACCCAGCAAGTACGCCATTATTCCGAAGAAGTCAGCAAGGGAAACTGGAGCAAGAATCCCGACTTCTGCTTCTACGACACTCCACTCATCGAGCTGCTCGGAAAAAAAATCGGTATCGTAGGACTGGGACAGACCGGCTACAACACCGCCCGTATAGCCATCGGCTTCGGTATGAAGGTATGGGCCTACACTTCCAAATCGCGCCTCCAACTTCCTCCCGAAATCCGTAAAGCGGAACTCGACCAATTGTTCCACGAATGTGACATCGTCAGCCTGCACTGCCCACTGAACGACAGTACCCGTGAACTGATCAACGCCAACCGCCTCTCCTTGATGAAACCCACCTCCATCCTCATCAATACCGGACGCGGTCCGCTCATCAACGAACAAGATCTTGCCAATGCCCTGAATACCGGCATCATCTACGCTGCCGGACTGGATGTTCTTTCTGAAGAACCACCCCGTGCCGACAATCCGTTACTCACCGCCCGAAATTGCTTCATCACCCCTCACATCGCATGGGCCAACTTTGAAGCCCGCCAAAGGCTGATACATATTCTTATCAGTAACTTAAAAGCATATATTGACGGAAAACCGGTAAATGTAATAAAATAAGCTACGAGCTACAAGCTACGGGCTACGAGTGGCTGCGCTATCATACCGAAAGGCACTCGTAACTCGTAGCTTTGTAACTTGTAGCCCGTAGCTTTACAACAACATGGGAAAATCAGAAATCAAAAGTTTATTCCGCAGCATTCCAGTCCTCCTGAGCATCGTATTGGCCCTTGTCACGATGATTGCTGCATTCTCCGGGAACTTCGACCCCGCCAATTCAAGGTACATGCCCGTACTGGGATTAGCATTGCCCGCACTATTGCTATGCAATCTGTTAGTCGCCATCTGTTGGGCATTCGCCCGCAGGCGCTGGGCATTCATTCCCCTTGCAGCATTAGTTTTCAATTACGGATATATCCTTGCCATCTTCCAGTTCAGCTTCACCAAGAAGATTCCCGAAGGGCACTACAGCAGCAATTATGCCGACGGATACCTGAAAATAGCCACCTACAACGTTGGCAATTTCGGAGGAGAGATTACAGGCTACTCCTGCAAGGAAATCGCCCGCTACATGAAAGAACAGGAAGTCGACGTCCTCTGCTTCCAAGAATGTGGCGACAACAAATACTTCCCGATGGACAGCATCCGCAACGTATTTTCCCACTGGCGCTACGCCTTGATCCCTACCGAGGATTCTATCCGCGGAGTGCTTCCTATCGCCGTGTTCAGCCGCTACCCGCTCGTCAATCCCCAGTTCATTTCCTACCAGCAAAGCGCCAACTGTAGCATGCAGTGCGACATTGTCCTGGGACGCGACACCGTCCGTCTGCTCAACAACCACTTGCAGACCACCAGCGTCAGCCAGAACCGCCGGAAATGGGAACGCGGACTTGCCAACAGTAACGACACCCGTCGTGAAGCAGAAGTCGTGCAAGGCGCCATCACTTCCCTGCACGACAACTTCGTGAAACGCGCCGAACAAACGGACAGCATCCGCCAACTGGTAGTTGCCAGCCCCTACCCCGTACTGGCATGCGGTGACTTCAACTCCCTGCCATCCTCCTACACCTACGCCGAACTGTCCGATGTCCTCAAAGACGGCTTCCGCACTAGCGGTCGCGGCTATATGTACACCTACCGCTACTTCAAACGTCTGTTGCGCATCGACTACATATTCCATTCGCCCGGCATTCAGGGATACCGTTACTACTCGCCCGATCTGGACCTGTGCAGCGACCATAATCCGGTGCTGATGGAAATGAAAATTAAGAAATGAGAAACAACCACCTAATGAAACTACTTATGAAAAGACCGCTACTTCTACTTCTTAATCTGATCCCTATATTACTGTTTGCCCAGCAACCGGTTATTTTCCCTGACGACTTCAAAACAAGCGCCCTGAACGGGAAAGAAGTGACCATTACAAACACCCTGACGCTGACAAACAACTACAGCTACACGTATGGCACACTGACCTTTTCCAACGGCCAGCTATGGACTCCTACCGAAAAGTTCGAACCGGGTGTAGATATGTTCAATCAGAAGAACCTGGAGAACCAGAAAAACCAACTCACCGTAAAGCAAGGCTCCTTCCCTATCGTCGATGCAGACGGAACCTGCCGCATCGGACAAACCATAGAAGGGCTGACCGGAAAAGCCAGCTACAGCAACGGCACATACACCATCACCCTGACCCGGAAACCCGAATTCAAAGGCAACGAACGCCCCATCTCCTGCGACACCCCGGAAACGTACAACCTGAAAGTGGTCAGCTTCAACCTGGAACACTTCGGCAAAAACGTAAGCACCTATAGCATCAAACTGCCCAAAGTAGCCCTCGCCCTGCAAGCACTGCAAGCCGACATCTACGCCCTTGTGGAAGTAGAAGGAGCCGCCGGACTGGAAGAACTCTGCCAGCTCCTGAACCGGAACTGCAACACGCAGAAATACAAGACACGCTATTATAAAGACAACGTGCAGGGCATGGCCTGTTTCATCTACAATAGCGACGCAGTTACCCCCGTGGGCACCATCAGTCTGAACAAACTCGCCGACAATTACCTGCCGGAACGCAAAACCGCCCAAGGTTTCCAACTGAACAGCAATCAGGAGCGTTTCATCCTCTGCTGCAATCACTGGAAATCAAAATCAGGCAGTAATGTTCCGGAGCAATACAAAGATAAAGGTGACGGCCAAGGCGCCTATAATCCCCGCCGTGTGCAGGAAGCCGAAGCCACTCTGAAGTTCATCGAAGAAATCACGAAAACCTACAATGATCCCGACGTCCTGGTGGTAGGCGACCTGAACGCCTATACCTGTGAAGACCCCATCCGTACCCTCGAAAACGGTGGTCTGGTCAATCTGCTCACCACCTACGCCCCAAACCAGTACAGTTACGCTTACTTCAGTAATGGCAGTTACGCAGTAGGCTATCTGGATCACAGTCTGGCCACAAGTACCCTTGAAAAACAAGTAACCGATGCCCGTCCCTTCCGTATCAACGCCGACGAACCACAGAAAATGGACGTCGATCAAAGCGGCGTACAGAAAGACAATATGTACCGCTGCTCCGACCACAGCCCCATCGTCACCTTCCTGAATCTGGGGAACGGCAGCACAGGTATCGAAACCCCGACAATTTCCCGCCCCGCTATCCGCCTGACAGGCGATCCACGCAGCGGCTACCTCACTTTAGTAACTTCTGCCAACCTTACCCTTGCCCGTGCGGAGATTGTCAGCGTCAGCGGACAAGTCATCGCCTCATACAACGCTCTTGATGCGGAAAGTACTGGTAACGCTTTCACCCTGCCTATCGGAAATCTGGCACGCGGATTCTATCTGGTACGTGCTTACGACCACCAAGGTGGCTGTACCACTTGCAAAGCAGTGCTGCCATAATTGAATTGATATAGAAGATTCCAGTCACGATTCAACAAGACAATAAGATGGCAAAACAACATTTTCTATTACATTATGTCTCCTTTTACCTATTATCAATAACAAGACACTCTATCAAAAAGTCGCTTCCAGAAGAATAAAACTTTCGTTTATCAGAATTATATCATCTATTGGTATGCTACAGATGAGCTATTCAGAACAATTACATCATATATTCTAACCAAACGGATCATATATTCTCCCAAAACGGATGATGCAATTTGAGAAATGGCTACACCTTTTGCCCCGAAAGGCTACACCTTCGTCACCAAAGGGTGACGTCATCACCGAAAAAGGGTGTAGCCCTGCCGAAAAGCGGCTGATATTTCTCTATTTCAAAGGATACAGGCAACGAGAGAAAATAATCAGTTTTCCAAAAACACAATCAATACGTAATCAACAAGGGCAAAAGAATAAAAAAACTCTTTCTTAAGTGCTTCATCTTCCACAATTATAAATCACATTGCATTTCCCAAACAGGAAATCCCTCCGTTTTTCTACGTTACAACAGTCTTTGATGAGAAAGCGGAAAACGTAAGGCGTTACGATTTACATTTTGTCATTTTGATATACTTCCAGATCATTTAACCGCGCGCACTTATCGAATAAAACCAATAAAGGGCTTCCTCCGCCAAGAGGAAACCCTTTACTATCATTTTGATTTCAGATTTGTCAGACTTCCTATTGGATCGTATCTTCCTCTTTCACCAGAATTTGTATCTCACTTTTCTCAGCTTCGACACCGCGCGAACATACTTTCATTCCGAAAATAGTGTATCCCTCTTTGTCTCCCGCTTTCAGATAAAGCGTATCATTCTTCACTTCATAAGCAGCCAGATCTGCATTCGTTTCTGTAAAGTCGAGTGTCTTCAGCATCAACTTGGAAGCATCATCGGCATCATAAGCCATGTCGCTCAAACAAATCTTACGCGATTCACCAGGACGCAACAGGATCTGATTCGTCAAAATGACCGGCTTGTTGGCATCCTCAAAGAGCGGATGAGACTGGAAAAGATAAGAAACATTCAGCGTATAACTCTGCACCGGACTGCCTTGCAAAGTATAGATATTGCCCGATGCCGTCACAAAATAATCGTGTACAGGCTCGATGCGGCCTGTGCCATAACTGGAACCACTCATCACGTTCGTAGTGAGTTTATCGTTATCGATATCGTAGCTGCAAAGACCGAAGCCACTCTCGTTCCAATAGATGACATTATGCTGCACACTGGCGCACAGGCTCGTGGGACGCCATGCTCCCCAGCCTACCTTGCCGCCGCTACAACCGGCCGGAAGTTCTACCTGTCCTACCACTTCCTGCGTACGGGGATCGATCTTCAGTATCGGATTTCCGGCAGCCCACACAAAACCATCACGACTGGCGCATACACCGGAATTCGTTCCGTCACCAAGCGTTTTGATGAATTTATTCGTGGCACAGTCTATCACAGCGATACCCTTATTCTGAATAGCCACGTATACACAGTCGCCCGAACGCACCATGTCACCCGTCTGACCATTATACAAGTCCTCGCCACCGTCTTCCATACCTTGAACAACTCCTACAATCTCCATCTTGTCGATATCAAAAATCTGAATATTACTACTGGTACCGACATACACCGTATGCGCATCCACACCACAGGCAGCACGTCCGTCTCCTCCACCTATCTGACGGAGGGAAGCGCGACTTTTCAGCGTCTTCTGGTCGGCAACGGCCAGGCGGGCACCATTCGCATAGTCTTGCTTGGACATCATATAGAGGTTTCCACCCCAGTTCATGGCGAACTGCGTGGTGTTTCCTAACGTCAGTCCGGTATCCTGATTGGCATTGGCATAGGCAGGATAATCCACTCGTCCGTCCCAGAAGAAGCGGGTGATGGAACCGGGGCGATGACCGAACCAGTCCTCATTGGCTACAAAATGAAAAGTAGGCTCAATGGTGGCAGGTTTCTCATCATCGAGCATAATGTCCGGCAGTGGCTGATAGCCGTTCGAACCATCTTTCTTAATACCCAGTTGCTTGATAGTGAATTGCGTCAGCGTACTTCCGCAGTAAATGGAAATAACGGCTACGCGATCTTCGCCCGTACGGTTCTTGTTGATGAGCAGGGGCAACTCCACACTTCCGGCCTCACCGCTGGTGGCTCCCAGGGCTATCCAATCCAGACTGGCGGCACGGGTACCCGTGCCTGCTGCGACGCTTGCAGCCCAGGCATCGGGTGCCTGAAACGTAAGCTTATTATCCAATTCATCGGCATACATGCTGATGTCTGCCTGCGTGCCCTCACCGGGCTGTATTGTAAGATCCTCCTTATCATCGCTACAAGATGCCGTGAAGCCAAGCAGCAGACAGAATAGAAAGCTTTTCCAAATATAATTCTTCATTGTCCTTGTTTTTACTATTTAATGGGTTCGATAGTTACTTTGGTCCAGGAGGCCTTGTAGGCATCTACCGAAGCGGCAGGTACATAGACTACGAGGTCGGCACTCACATTATTGAAAGTGGTGGCAGAAACTACAGGCGGCACTTCGGCCAGCACTGTCAGACGAGTCAGCCCCGACGTACCACTGAAAGCTGTATTACCAATGCTGGTCACATTCTTTGGAATGACGAGTTCGGTAAGCGAAGTCATCCGTTGGAAAGCCAGGTTACCAATAGTCAGCAATGATTCCGGTAGAGTAAGGCGCTTCATGCTGGTAGCATCCAAGAAAGTGTTATTTTCTATTTTCGTAATACCTTCGGGTACATCAAATTCTTCCATGGACTCACACCTCTGGAAACATTGACTTCCCATTGCCGTAATACTTCCCTTGAAAACAACTTTTTTTAGTGAAGAGCAGCCATAGAACAATCCGTCGGGCAACTTGGTGATGGATGCCGGAATGACCATTTCTTCCAGCAAATTGCAACCTGAGAAGAAGTTTTTGCCCAGCGACTGTATATCTTCGGGAATAGTGAAGCTTGTGACAGCCTTACATCCATTAAGACCGTAGTCAGGATAATCTTTCATGCCCGAAGGGAACTTAACGAATGCTACATTGTTTCCGCTGAGAGCATAAGTACCGATTTTCTCGACTGTCTCCGGATAGATGAAGGAAGTCACTGCAATATCTTGGAATGCACCGTTGCCTATCTCCGTCACTGATGCAGGATTTTTGAAAATAACCTCAGCCAACTTGGAGCATCTCTGGAAACCATAATTATCTACCTTCTTCACCGAAGCGGGAATAGTAATGGAAGTCAGCTCCAGGCAATCGGTGAAGCCACCCACGCTTTCCATTCCGTCAGGGAATACAACTTCACGTACCACCGTGCTCTTGAAAGCATAACTGCCGATTGTCTCCAATCCCTCGGGCAATTTGAGTGATTCAAGCGCTTTACATCCATAGAAAGCGTTGCCTTCAATGGTCTTCAAACCTTTTTGAAGGATAACACCTGTCAGAGCCGTACAACCATTGAAAGCCTTCGACCCGATTGTTTCCACACCCGCAGGCAATTCGAGCGAGCCTTCTAAAGCCGTACAACCGTCGAAAGCACTGATACCCACAGTCTTCAGGGTAGCGGGGAAGTTCACTTTCTTCAGATTGGTACATCCGTTGAAGGCGTACCTCTGCAATTCCGTGATACCATCTGCCAAGGTCACTTCTTCCAGACCGAGGCAACCGCCAAATCCACCCACAGCCGTCATGCCTGAGGGGAATACGATAGAAGTGATTCCGGTGCATCCCTTATACGCATCCGTACCAAGTTCGGTAAGCTTGGAAGGTAGAGTCAGGGTTCCTGTCAGACCTACGCAATTGCTGAAGGCTGACTGGCCAATAGAAGTCAGATCGGCAGGTAGATCAAAACTTGTTATCATGCTACAGTCGGAGAAGACATCACTCTTGATAGTTGTGACCGTAGCAGGAATTTTGAAAACTCCGCTCAGTGCCGAACAACCACTGAACAAACGCATGGGAAGCTCCGTAGGTTGCCATTCAAATTTCACGGAAGTAAGTCCGATACAATCTTGAAAAGCACCCGAACCCACGCTCTGTAAAGTTGCAGGAAGCACCAGTTCGTCAGAGAATCCTTTACAACCGGAGAATGCACTGGCACCGATAGTTTCAAGAGTAGCAGGTATAGTCAGTTTCCCGGAAAGATTGGAACAATCCTGGAAAGCAGAACTTCCCAAATCTTTCACTCCAGCAGGAATTACCAAGTTGCCACTCAAGAACTCGCATCCATTAAAGACGGAACTTGCAATGAATTGAAGTCCTTCAGGAAGCTTCAACGCTCCACGGAACTTCGTATTCTGTAAAGCACGCATCTCAAGAGCAATTACGCTTTCGGGAATTTCCAGCTGATTTCTCAGCAAAGTGTTACCGTTCAGGGCCGATGCACCAATCACCTCTATATTACGTGGGAAAGTGAACTCGGACAGACTCGCACTATTATTGAGCGCATTACTCGGAAAACGCACCCGGCCGCTCTCTTCGGAAACGGGCATTTCGGTGCGATTCAGACGCAAGGAAACAAGAGTCTTGCCATATTGCTTCTTGATATAAACAAGATCCAGACTGTCAATCTTACCTATCAGGTTCAGACGTGTCACCGTATCGGGTTTATTAGTCACACTTGCCAGAGTTTCAGCAAAAGTTCCGGCTTCGTTTACAATCAAGTTGGGCAGCTCGTTGAGTAGCAGCGCCTGGTTCACAATAATGGTCTGTGACTTGTTGTCGTCAGTAGACTTAATAACTATGCGCCCCTCACGATTCTTTCCGGTCGATGTATATTCGCCTACCTTGAAAGTAAGCACATGGCTTTGCAAGGCACGGGTGGAGAGTTGGGTTTCCTCACGCGAAATCCAACTTTTGGAATCTTCTGGGATCTCGACGGTAAAGTTGATGTTGGCTTTCACCACTACTTCGAACGCTCCGCCATCCGAGGTCATATCAAAGACGGATGCTGAGAGGAGCAGAGCATTGTTCTGCACCTGGATGAATTTCAGGACTTTTTCTTCGGTTCCGCAACGCAGCGTCAGTTGCGCCTCACGGGGAGAATAAGTTTCGTTCACCAACGCCTTGATGGTGATAGTACTTTCGCCCGCACCACCGGCAGAAGGTTCTACCGATAGCCATTTCAGCTTATCGGCGCCCTGGATGGCCCATGCCTTGTTGGTATTGACGGTGAAAGTCTGGGTGTCTCCTTCGTCATTCAGGTAAAGGTCTTCCTGGAGGGAAACTTCTACCCGAGCCTGTTCTTCGGATGCCGGAGTTTCATCATCGCACCCCGAAAAACAAAGCAAATGGCAGATGAGGACTGCCGCCCATACAAAATGATTCTTCATGTTTTGTTTTTGAATATTAAATTATTTATTAAGTAAGTGTAAGTCTTCCATGCCGCAGACTTCAGTAGAAGTCTCCCCTATCATACCACAGTCCTGGTGAATGCCGGTGTAGACTTTGATGAAATCTGCACCCGGCAGATCTACCTTATTACCGCTCTTGTCTACGGCCCAACCGATATCGAAGGTGCTTCCGTCTTCCGTATTCAGACTGTTGTCGGCATAACCCCAGTCGTAGGCATATAGTACCCAGTAAGACTCGGTTGCAGTGCCTTCGTTGATGCCGTTAGGCGGAAGGAGGGTTCCTTCGAAAGTAAGACTTTCGCTGTCAATCCATTGCGGGTAGTAGATCAGCGAATGATTACTGAAGTGGTTCTGACGCATATAGCCACTACCTCCCCGGTTGTCTTCCCAACGGATGTATTCCTGGTCAGTGATATAGTTCTCATCAGGATCTACCACAGGAGTCTTGTCAGGATCGGGACGGTAGTAGGTGATCCGGTAATTCTTGACGGTGGTTTCTTTGTGATACTCACTTCCTGCAAGTTCATACCACTCGTCATCATCGGGTTTACCATTCTTATTCTTATCATAGGCCACCATGACGATACCCGGTTCGTAGCTGCCACCTCTTTTGCCGGATACACCGGGTTGCTTTTGAGAATCGAAGCTGTTGCCCAGGATACGGAAATCGCGTTGGCCCGATATGTTTTCAATCGTGTGGTCGAAACCTACGATGACGTATCCGCCGAAACCTCCCAGAGAGATCATCTCATTTTTACCGCCGCCTATGGACTCCATTACTTTCTTGTTGATGCTCTCCTGAGTGTCTCCTTCAGACCACTTGGGAAGGTCGTTTACAAATTGTCCCGGTGCGGGACGGTAATCCAGAACTTGTGAAATATAGGGTGAATATTTGTCTCCGGATGTATCGTCATCGTCAGAGCAAGCGGTCATTGAGATGCCGCCTAATGCCATTGCTGTTCCTAAAAGCAGTGGACGTGTGAACCATTTCTTCTTCATGTTACTGTTTTTTTAGTTATGTTTCTTATTTAGTTATTGATAATAGAATACTCATAAGTACCCACACTTAATTATCTTATAGAATTTCAGTTGCCGCCTACAAACGCGAAGTGCCCCGGTATATTCCCTCCCATCGTCTTCCATTTCAGTTTTCCTTCGGAATTGAAACAATAAACATATCCTGTCACCACGTAATTCTGCGCATCAGAAAGCAGAAATTCCTTCGTTTCCGGATTTACGGCAAGACCATAAGGAATCATGATTTGACGGTCTGTTCCGTCGGTTATCAATTGATCCGTCAGCACTTCCTTAGTGCGGGTATCCAGAATACCGTAGGATACTTTATTCTGACCGGAAACGGAATTATAGGCAACACTGTAATAGTACAGCAAATCATCGCACAGATACATTCCGCTGACAGGAATATCGAGTTTCTGTTTCACTTCATCCGTATGGCTGTCTATCACATAAAGATTGGGAGCAATGTTATTATAGTCTCCCCGTGAACTGACGTAGATGTCACCGCGAGCGTCCACCGTGATGCGATGGAGGTTAATGGCAACATCTATCTTTTTCAATTCCGTAAAGGTCGCCAGGTCAATCACCGAGACTGTACGGTCGTAATTGGGCACCCGGTATCCCCCCGAATTGGCAACATATAGCTTTCCACCGTATGCCGCCAGTTCGTCAGGCTGATAGCCGACAGAAACCTTACGGGTAATCTCCAGCGTGGTGGTGTCTATCTCTGCCACAAAACCAATTTCGGCATTGGGATTGACTTCCACCGGGCCGGCATAAGACGTGACGTACGCCTTTCCGTCGTGGAAAGTGATATAGCGACAGTTCGGTATTTCAATCTGCCCGATGTGCTGAACAGTGTGCACATCGAAGACTTCAATATAGTTGGAAAGGTTGATCACAGCATAAACCTTGTCTCCATAGATTCCGATGTCATTTCCTACATCTCCCAATTCCTTCACGATATGCGGGTTTCTTTCGGAAAAGATATTGCGGGTATAGAAACCGGTGGTGTAATCGAAGTAATCGATAGTAGCACGGTTCATACCCATATTACCCTCATTCAGCTGGTAGAACCCCTTCACTTCGCTACCCACAAGGGGAAGTGTGACCTGGGTACTGTTTGACACAATAAGTGCTTCGTCTTCCCGGCAGGAGCCGAGCAGCAACAGAAGGAATGCAATGAACGGATAGAACTTTTTCATCAGATATTCAGTGTAAAGACAAACCGGAAGTTCCGTCCCGGCATCGGATAATTCAGCACTACGTCATAGTACTGATTGAATATATTATTAGCTTCTACAGATGCCTTGAAGCGTATGTCGCCGAACCGGAACTCTTTCTGCAAGGAGGCATCGTGTGTATACCAGGGTTGTACATGGTTGTAAGCAATGTTGTTGACGGCACCGTCGTAGCGCTCACCCACATAGATGAAACTATAATTCAGTGCCCACGACCGATACGTGGCACCGGCAATGACGGAACCGCTATGCCAGGGAGTATAAGGTATCTGGTCACCATAGGAGGAAAGTTTATGCCCACCGATCTTGGTAAAGTCCTGCGCCTTGGTATAGGAATAGGAAAGCCTTGAATTGAGCTGCACGGGACCTGCATGACCTGAAACGGAGGCCGAAACGTCTATTCCTTTATTCTCCACCTTCCCCATGTTGGTCATCATCCAGCGGAAACTGCTTCCGGTGGGGGCAGCTATTATTTTATCGGTGATAAAGGCATAATAGGCATCTACTTGCATGGACACTTGATCAATCACGGAATTCTTAAACCGTTTCGCATAAGTAGCCCCCACATTAATCTGATTGGTATATTCGGGCTTCAACTGACTATATCCTATCTGAGTATAGTAAAGGTCGTTGAAGGTAGGCAGACGAAAAATCCGCTTATAAAAAGCACGCAGGTTCAGATCGTGACGGCTGAAAGGTTGATAGCCGATGAAAAAGGCTGGAGACAATTCCGACTTATCAGGTGACTTCACATTATTGCGGACTTTCTCTATAGCAAAGGTGCCCAAAAGATCGGCTTGCATCTTTACCTTACCCAGATTGAGGGCGGTAGCTAAAGCTATCCAGGTGGTATATCGCTGGGGGAAAGTGAATGGAGTCCCTACTCCACGCATGGTAGCATTCAGTTTGTTGTACTGAAAATCTACGGAGAGCGAGACATCCCAAATGGATGAAACAGCGTACATATTGGTCAGAGACAAGTACCAGTCTTGCTGATAATAGGTATTGTCGTACTGCATTTTCTTCGTCACGCTCTCTTCCATGAAGAGAACCGTATCGCGGGAAAGGTAATGGGTGTAATCATAGGCGAACTTGCCATTCAGTTGCAGTTTATACCGGGGTGTGAACTCTTTAACAAGCGTACCTTGCGCAAAGAAGTTCTTATCAGCCTGACGTTCTCCGCTTTGCCACACATTCTTGACGATAGCACCGGGCAGTCCGCGGTCGGAGTCATAGTAATAGACTTTTGCTTGCCAGTATCCGTTCTCTATTACGCCATATATGCCGGCTTCGGCACGGAAAGCTTCAATATCGCTGTTCCAACGGGTGGCGGTGGTATCATAGGCTACGGTTCCGTCAAGGTTGTTCCTCCGATAGCGGAATTTATATTGTCCGTCCGATTTCAGGAACTCGCCGCTCAAACTGACATTGAGGCGGTCGTTTATCTTCTGCTCCAAACGGAAAGAGGGATTGATCAGTTGAATGGTTCCGGCCTTATAGCGTACCAGCAAGTTTGTTTTCTTATCCCCTTCAAAGCGCGGTTTACGAGCTTTTAGATAAACGGCGGAGGCGGAAGCAAAGTCTTTGGCAGATTGGAAAATCTCACTTTTCTGGCCGTTGTACATGGAGAGTTCTTCCAGATCGTCCAGGGAAAAGCGCCCCAAGTCGACAGCACTGTTTTGCGCATTACCTATCTGGATGCCATCATAGAATACGCCTACGTGATGAGAGCCCATATTGCGGACGTCAACGGTTTTCAGTCCCCCCATGCCTCCATAATCTTTTATCTGCACACCGGAGAAGTAACGCAAGGCATCTGCCACAGAATGAGTGTTCAGGCGTTTCAGTTGCGCACCATCCAGACGTTGGGCGGGAATGACTTCTTTATAGGGGCGGGCCGTAATGACAACTTCATCGAGATGCTGCAGACTGTCAAGTTTACTTTGGGCAAACAACATCACAGGAAATATTTGCAGGAGTGCAACTGCAAATATCTTTTTTATTTTAAATACAAGCATAGCATAATTGCTTTATCAAGTGAAGAATACATAGTATTCCCCATGAAGGAAGCGCACTTCCTCTGATGGGCACTTGGTACTAAATAAATAGTAATGAATAAAGTTACATACCTCAAACTCTAATCCCAGAAAGTTTGAAGCACTCAAATTCGGCAGGTCTTCTGACTTGTTCTTTTTTCTAACGTCCTTCCCATTTCAGAAACCGAAACAGTGGCATAAAGTATTGTAGAAAAAACTAATAGAACTTACAGCAGCGGGTCTGTCCAGGACTTACACCTGATTCCCTTTTCATCATCTATTCCGTAGGAATGGAAAAACAAAACCGAATTCTGCGCTGCAAAGTTACATAAGTTTCTGCATTCTTCAAACGGATGGAAGTAGAAAAAAGAAAGATTAGTATTTCTTGCTATCGCCTGTTATTACCTAAAAAGCCACGATAAGTCGTGTGTGTATTCCTACTCAGCTGCGAGGGCGAAGGTTCTGCCACACGCAAGGAATGTACAACATAAAAAAATGAACCCTAAAGTTTTTGTCTAACTTTTAGGGTTCATTTCTAAAGGATACAGTCTCTTTCTTATATCATCAACCTATATTTTATGATAACGGCTGGAAAGAGTCTTCCACATATTCAAATTTTCCTTTTTCAACTACTTTATACACCATCTGATGCGTGCAGGTACTAACATTTGTACCTGTATAAATACCGACTTTAACCGTATAGAGTACATCCACACCTTCTACAGGAGCAGCATCAGCATTCAATATTTCCAATACCCCCTCCATAACTTCAATCAAATGTTTCTCCATCAATCTCAAAACTCCGTCATCATCCAATCCTTCATATCCGGCAGGATATTGTTCACGAGCTTTAGCTACACGCATATCAACGTTACCGTAGTAGGCAGAACAACCACTATAATATTCATTATTTTCATAGGAAGTCATATATCCCTTGCCTTTATTCTCTTTTTTATCTTCTAGGCCTAATACTTTCACATCAATATTCGTCCATACCCAATCAGTCGCTGTTTGCATATAAAGAAGAGTCATTTCATTCTTTGTAGGCAAAAGTTCAATAACAGTGCTTGGGTCAAAGTTCCATTTACCATTACTGAGCACGAACTGGTCAGTAACAGTCTCTTTATAGTCATCTACAATCCAAGTACCATTACTAAATATATATTCCTTAACTCCAACCGCACCTTCTTCATCATAGAAATAAACAGCCGCTTTCACATCGCCTTCCTGTGCATACGGATAGGTTAATCCCATAAATTGTGATAAGTAATTTTCTGGTTTGTAAGTAGAAGAAAAATAGTTAGTGCTAATTCCCATCTTGCTATAATCTGCAGGATTTACTATAGCCATATCTTCTGCTATTACCCAGTTGCTTCCATTAAAAGTATACATCGCATAACGGGTTTCTTCAGAGGCAGCTGCACGAGTTGAAGCCATTAGCGCACTCACTTTTGCCGCAGTAGCTTCAACAACTGAAGTAACCATGGTATTCACAAATTTACCACTAGTAGCTCCAATAGCATAGCCAGTAACAATAACTTTCTTACCATTCAGCTCCTGATCTACCATACCAGCTACAGGATAAGAAAGACTACCTTGGGATACTCCTGCACCTTCAACTTCTACATTGTAATAGTTACCTGAGATAGATAAGGTACCTGTATAAGTAACATATTGCAAGAAAGGAGCAGACAAATAATCATCCATATCGCCTCCACTTAACGCACGAGGAGTTGGATAATTAACAGTACCATCGGCAATCTTTTCAAATGTAGCTGTCTGGAATTGCTTCAAACCAGCATAAAGAGAAGTAGTACCTGATACTGTAACAATATCACCAACAGCAAATTCGGAATTCTTATATACCAAAATCGAAGCTGTACCATCACTTAATAAGAAACCACGTGCGTAGGTAGCTACAACAGCGCCTTGTACCGTATAATCGCCAGGTGTACCCAAAGCTGCTTCTACTACAGATGAATGTACCGTAGCAGCATCCGCAGCCACCACCTTAGTCACCATTGTATTAACAAATTTGCCACTACTAGCACCAATACCATAACCATATACAGTTATTTTTTTTCCATTCAATGCAGGATCAATCAATCCTGGCATAACATAAGAAAGACTACCCTGCGCAATAGTAGCGCCTTCAATTATTACATTAGAATAATTACCAGAAACGCTAAGTGTACCTGTATATTTTATAGGTTTAGCAACAGGGGCAGCCACATAGGCATCCATAGCAGCAGCATCCAATGCTTCATAAGTAACGGAAGGTAATTCAGTACCTACAGCAAGTTGAGTGACTTCTATAGAATTTCCAAATTGTTGCAGCCCAGAATAAGTAGAAGTAATACCACTTACAGCAACTTCATCACCAATGTTAAGGTTAGGCAATTTATTGGAATACACCAAAATAGAAGCATTGCCATCGCTCAACAGAAAACCACGCTGGTAAGTTGCAGCAACATGCCCTTTCACTTTATATTCGCCAGAAGGTCCTTCTACAGCATCAACCACTTTATTATAACTTTCTCCTTCACCCGTTGACGGATCTACAGAAGAATAAGTATAGGTCACAGTTACATAGTCACCGCTGGAAGCATCGCCGACAGCAGATTTCAAAATACGAGGCAAATACGTCTCAGCAGGTTTTGAAGGAGAGAAAAAGTATACTTCCTGATCATCCCACGCCACTGCATAATCACTTTTCTTCAATTCGTATGCATCAGCTGAAGTTACCTTAGATATATATTCTGGGACATTAACTGCTTTATCATAAGTCAATTTCACAGAAGAACCATTATCTGCCGTATACCATGTTTCAGACAAGAAAGCAGGTGCATAAATAGCAGCAGTAAGTTCATCTGTAAAATAACAGTTTGTCTTTAAAGCTGTAAGTTGATCCTTAATTCCTGCTGCTTCTGCAATTTTTTCGTTAGATTTATTGCTTGAAATCGCAGCATAATCAGCTGCAGTCAAAGTATATTCCAACTTTTTCACATCTGTAGGGGTATTACTGCCCTCCAGACCATCAAAATATTTATCATTATAGTCGCAAGCCGTCAGTAATAACAGCGTCGCTGACAAACTAAATATCAATTTTTTATTCATAATCGAGATTCTTTATGATTTTTAGAAACTGAATTTCAATCTTACAGTATAAGTACGTCCGAAGCCATAGAGGACACGATAAGCAGTATCCCAAGTACCACCACCATCATAAGCATCAGCAATATATTCCTGATTGAAAAGGTTATTTATGTTACCACTCAAATTAGCACGAACCTTGCCAAAATCAAAACTATAACCTGCACTTAAGTCAAATGTACTATAAGTAGGAATTCTCCACGGTTCTTTAACTTCTAATTCTACATTAGGAGCTAAACTACTGGCACTTACATTAAAATCGGCATAACTACGAGCGTATAAGTTCCAATCAAGACCAACACGTACTCCTTTCATCGGACGCACATTAACTCCCAAAGCAGCTGTCGTTTGTGCAGCACCACCTACATGAATGTTATCCATATTGAAAGTAGCCTTTGCATGGTCTTCAGCTCCATTGCCAGAAGCAATGCCACCTTTCGTATCTTTCATCGGCTCACCAGCCAAGTTATAAAAATAGCCATTAGCATTACAATCCCAACGCCAATCACCAAGAGAGAACATGCCGTTGATATCCAACCACTGGAACGGTTTCATTACAAAATCAAGTTCAATTCCCATATGACGTGCATCAACACCTTGCATATTTACTGTCCAACGATCTGCAATCGATACCCCGTCCTCTACATAGGAGAAGTCTTGAGATTTATACATGGTCTTATCCATCCACTTCGTATAGTAGGCATTCACATTGGCCGTAAAGAAACGACTGCGGAAACCATAACCCAATTCAAACGAAATAATCTTTTCATTCTTAGCATCAGGATTCAGTGCATGACTATTTTGAGAATTTACAAAAGAAGAATCAAACATTGGAGCACGGCTTACATAACCAGCATTAACAAATACATTATGTTTTTCTGTTAAGTTATAATTCAAACCACCTTTCACATTCCAGCCCAGATAGTTGTTCGTATCAGATTTAGCATGTGCTTTGTCATAATAGAAACGATCATAACGCCAATAACCAGTATTGGAAATAGAGCCTGCTAAGAATGCACTTAACTTATCCTGATTATATTCCAATTGTGCAAATACACCCTCTGACATAACAAAACCGTCATAATCACGGTAAACAACATCATCGACCTGCATTTTTTTATTCTTAAATTCATCAGTTCCAGCACCTGCATAATTCTCAGCCTTTACACTGGCACGATAGCGGTCAATATAATATGCACCATTATAAAGATCAATAATTTTATTCTGATGTAAACCTTTATAATAACGGAAATCTATACCACCATAAAAATCAAAATTATCACCGAATTTAGTGGTATAAGTAGATAGTAAACCATACCACATATGATTATTCAGATTTTTGCTCATCACCATTTTAGAACCTGTTTCACTTTGTTCATTCATATCTTGAATCTGGTCATAAGCAAATGTACCGTCTGCATTACGGAAAGTAGTATTCAGTACACCGTCACTAGAACCAAACCACATACTGGAATGATCTTTGTCGCCTTGACCACTGTATCCATTACCACGACCAATAGACATATAAAGAGCAGTACTCAAACTTGATTTACTATCAATCTGCCACAAATGATTCAAAGAGATCTGAGGTTTATGATACTCATTGTATTGAGAGGTTTTGCGTTCACCATTCTTACCAAAACCGTAAGTCGCATTATACTTATAAGGGCTATCCCCTCTCATGTAGTTTTTAACCTGCTGCCAACCTTTAATACTAAGACCATCATAGCTACTGCGTTGATAGTGAGTCTGAGGAGCGCCGAAAGCTGTTAATGTCAATTGATGATTGTCATTAAAACGTTTTGCAATACTCAAGAAGTAGTTGTATCCTTCAAATTCAGTTCCTTGGATATATCCGTCACCCCAAGTTTTACCACCCAATAAAGTGAATGCCCAGCCATCCTTTGACAAACCGGAAGAAACACTGAACAAAATTTTGTTGTAACCATCATTACCCATACCATAAGAAACGAAACCACCTTTTGTAGCTTCTGTACTCTTAGTAATAACGTTAATTGAACCACCAACAGCCGGAGAAGCTACTTTAGATGCACCCAAACCACGTTGTACCTGCATACTGCGAGTTACATCGGACAAACCAGCCCAGTTGGACCAATACACCTTATTATTCTCCATACCATTCATCGGTACACCGTTAATCATCACAGCAACATTATCTTGCTTGAAACCACGAATTACTGTTTTTGAGTCACCGAATCCACCACCGTCTTTGGTACTGTGCACACCAGGAGTAGATTTCAGAATTTCAGGAAATTCTTGTGACCCTAATTTTTCCTCAATAAAAATCGGATCTACAGTAGATACCGCTACCGGAGTTTTACGGGCAACCGCTATAGAAGAAGTAATTGTAACGTCCGCCAGCATCACGGCATCCGGATCCATCTTGATAACCCCCAAATCAACAGAAGCACCCTTCTGTGTTATTTTCTTCTTGAGGTCTTTAAAACCTACATACTTGAACACCAATGTTCCACCTTGAGCAACACCTTGCTTAAAATAACCATCAATGTCAGTCACAGTTCCTTGTGAAGTGCCTTCTACCATAACAGCAGCGCCCACTAACGGTTCTCCTGTTTCTGAGTCAACAAGCTGACCTTTCACTGTAGTCTGGGCAAATGCCGCAGCACTGCATATAGACAGCACAGCCACCAACAGGAAATGAATTAGATGTTTTTTCATACTTCTGTTTTTTGTTAATTAAATGTGTTAATTACGAATGTTAATTAAGTATTAAATACTGTTTTAAGACGCAAATATAATTAATAAGATTTAGATTTGTATTACATTTCTGCTACAAAATTTTAGGGTATATAGGAGTTATTGAAACTTTTTATAACAAAAAAGCCCTACAAGTTTTTTGCAGGGCTTTCTATTTGTCATAAAAATATTAGTTATGCTATCAGATTCTTACTGTTATCAGTCATTCATCAGCTTTCTATAACGTACACGGGTAGGTTCTTCTTTCCCTAAACGTTTCTGTTTATTTTCCTCATATTCCGAATAAGAACCTTCGAAATAGAAGACATTGGAATCACCTTCGAATGCAAGTATATGAGTGCAAATACGGTCGAGGAACCAACGGTCGTGACTGATAATTACGGCACATCCTGCAAAGTCTTCAAGACCTTCTTCGAGTGCGCGAAGCGTATTCACGTCGATGTCATTGGTAGGTTCGTCCAGCAACAGCACGTTGCCCTCTTCTTTCAGAGCCATAGCAAGGTGCAGACGGTTACGTTCACCACCCGAAAGTACACCGCAAAGCTTCTCCTGATCTCCACCGGAGAAGTTGAAACGTGACAGATAGGCACGTGCATTGATATCACGTCCACCCATACGAATCAGTTCCGTACCACCGGAAATAACCTGGTACACGCTCTTGTTCGGGTCGATATCGCTGTGTTGCTGGTCGACATAAGCTACCTTTACGGTCTCTCCTACTTCAAACTCACCTTTATCTACTGTTTCCAGCCCCATGATCAACCGGAACAGTGTTGTTTTACCCGCACCGTTAGGACCGATTACACCCACAATGCCGTTAGGCGGAAGCATGAAGTTGAGATCATCGAACAGAAGTTTGTCGCCATAAGCTTTTGCCACGTGTTTCGCTTCGATAACCTTATTTCCAAGACGCGGACCATTAGGGATAAAGATTTCAAGTTTCTCTTCTTTCTCCTTGATATCTTCATTCATCAATTTATCGTAAGAATTCAAACGTGCCTTACCTTTCGCCTGACGTGCTTTAGGAGCCATACGCACCCACTCCAACTCACGTTCCAATGTCTTGCGGCGCTTGCTGGCGGTTTTCTCTTCCATTTCCATGCGCTTGGTCTTCTGTTCCAACCAGCTGGAATAGTTACCTTTCCAGGGGATACCTTCGCCACGGTCGAGTTCAAGAATCCAGCCTGCCACATGGTCGAGGAAGTAACGGTCGTGGGTTACGGCAATCACCGTACCCTCGTATTGCTGCAAATGTTGTTCCAACCAATCGATGGATTCAGCGTCAAGGTGGTTGGTAGGTTCGTCCAGCAACAGCACATCGGGCTTCTGCAACAGCAAGCGGCAAAGTGCCACACGACGACGCTCACCTCCCGAAAGATGGTCTACAGTTGCGTCTTCGGGCGGACAACGGAGGGCATCCATAGCGCGTTCCAGTTTACTGTCGAGATTCCAGGCATCAGTTGCATCGATGATATCCTGAAGTTCTCCTTGACGGACAAAAAGCTTATCCATCTTGTCGGCATCCTCGTAATACTCCGGCAGACCGAATTTCTGGTTAATCTCTTCGTACTCAGCGAGTGCATCCACAATGGGTTGTACACCTTCCATCACAATTTCTTTTACGGTTTTCGTAGGATCCAAGTAAGGTTCCTGAGCCAGATAGCCCACTGAGTAACCCGGTGAAAACACCACTTCGCCCTGATAAGACTTGTCCAACCCGGCGATAATCTTCAGCAAGGTAGATTTACCGGAGCCATTCAGACCGATGATGCCAATCTTTGCACCATAAAAGAACGAAAGGTAGATGTTCTTCAGCACCTGCTTGTTGTTCTGCTGAATGGTCTTGTTCAGCCCTACCATAGAAAAGATAATCTTTTTATCGTCAACTGTTGCCATAAAGTTTTTAAGTGTATTATATTAATAATGTATATGCTATTCCCATTCAATGAATATTGGGCAAAGATAACAAAAAAAGAGATATTCTTTTGCATTTTCAAAAATTGTCTCTATCTTTGCGCCCGCTTAACAGCAATAAAGGATTGATTCAGTAGCTCAGCAGGTAGAGCACAACACTTTTAATGTTGGGGTCCTGGGTTCGAGCCCCAGCTGGATCACAGAAAAGAAAAAAGCCTCTGCAAGTCAGAGGCTTTTTTCTTTTTGACAACAATTTCAATCTCCACGAAAATAACAGATGCCTTTAATTTAATCCATATCCAACCAAGGAAATCATTTCGACTGGTAAAACTCTAATTTTACCATCCTTACCAAGCCTATTGCACCTTCGAAATAAAATCAGTCGTGTTGTCGGCAAAAAGTTAAATAAAGACAATCGCTCACCTTTTCCAAAAGATTTCGTACATTTGCAGCGTCTGACATTAGTGTCAGACTGATATATCTGATTTTATTATTTATATACCCAATCAGCAGAATTCTATTATGGATATTTACAAAGTCGGCCTGGATATCGGCTCTACTACCGCTAAAATAATAGTACTGGATAAGAGTGAGAGAAATGTCCTTTTCTACAAATATGAAAGGCATCAGGCAAAAGTTCAGGAATGCCTACTGGCATTTTTCCACCAGCTGAAAGAACAGATGGGCGATGTTACTTTATCAATCAATATCACCGGTTCAGTAGGCATGGGAATCGCAGAGAAATACTCTCTGCCTTTCGTGCAGGAAGTGGTAGCGGCAGCCCAATATATTCGGCGGAATCATCCCGGAATATCTTCCATGATCGACATCGGAGGAGAAGATGCCAAAGTCGTCTTCTTCCAGAATAATCAAGCCACCGATTTACGGATGAACGGAAACTGTGCCGGAGGAACAGGGGCATTTATCGATCAGATGGCCATATTATTGGGAGTATCGATGGATGAACTGAACGGACTGGCTCTCCGGGCAACACGAGTACATCCGATAGCTTCCCGATGTGGTGTATTCTGTAAGACGGATATTCAGAATCTGATAGCCAAGAATATACCGAAAGAAGATATCGCGGCTTCCATTTTCCATGCTGTAACGGTGCAAACCATCGTTACACTTGCGCATGGATGTGATATTGTTGCTCCGATATTACTTTGTGGAGGGCCGTTGACATTCATTCCGGCACTCAGGAAATCATTCGCCAACTATTTGCAGTTATCAGAGGAGAACGACTTTCTGCTGCCGGAGAAAAGTAATCTTATTCCAGCCTGGGGAGCAGCACTGGCAGAGAACTCCCGGAAAATGAAAATAACTGAGTTAATCGGACTTCTGGAAAATCTATCAGAAAAGGCATACCAGCCACAAAACAGCCTTCCACCTTTTTTCAAGGATGAAACGGAATATCTGCAATGGAAGGACAGGTTGGCACAATATGATGTGCAACGGACGGAATTAACATCCGGAATACAACAGGCTACCATAGGAATAGATTCCGGCTCTACCACCACCAAAATAGTAGTGCTTGATGAAAATAACCGTATCCTGTACTCCTACTATCACGACAACAAAGGAAATCCGATAAAAGCCGTGGAAGAGGGATTGCAGAAACTGCATAAAGAATGTCAGGAAAAAGGGACAATCCTGCAAATCAAAGGAGGATGCTCCACCGGATACGGAGAGGATCTGATAAAAGCTGCCTTCCAGATGGATGCCGGTATCATTGAAACCATAGCCCATTACATGGCTGCCAAACATATAAATAAGGATGTATCTTTCATCCTGGACATCGGCGGACAGGATATGAAAGCCATTTTCACAAATGGCGGAATTATCAACCGGATTGAAATAAACGAGGCTTGCTCATCCGGATGCGGTTCTTTTATCAGCACCTTTGCACAGTCACTGGACTACAAAGTGGAGGACTTCGCCAAAGCGGCTTGTTTCTCAAAAGCTCCGTGTGATCTGGGAACACGCTGCACCGTTTTCATGAATTCCAAAGTGAAACAAGTGCTCCGTGAAGGGGCATCCGTGGCGGATATAGCGGCCGGTCTTTCTTACTCTGTCGTAAAGAACTGCCTGTACAAAGTGCTTCAACTTAAAAAGCCGGATGAACTTGGAAAACATATCGTGGTGCAAGGTGGAACCATGCGCAATGATGCCATCGTACGAGGTCTGGAGAAGCTGACAGGAAAAGAAGTATTCCGTAGCGATTGTCCCGAATTAATGGGTGCTCTGGGCTGTGCACTTTATGCAAAGCAACTTAAGACGGCCAAAGTTACAAATCTGGAAGATATGATGCATCAGGCCCAATTCACTTCCCGACAGGTTCAGTGCAACGGATGTGAAAACCAATGTGCCATCACCCGGTACACCTTCGGCAGTGGAGAACATTATTTCTCCGGTAATAAATGCGAAAAGGTGTTTACCAATAAAGGGAATGTTTTGGAGAAAGGCGTAAATGCTTATGAAAAGAAAATCGAACTTCTGTTTGACCGGCAAGTAAATATAGCCGCTCCACTACTGACCATAGGTATTCCCCGCTGCCTGAATATGTATGAAGAATATCCCTTCTGGCATTCTTTGTTCACAGAGTGTGGCATCCGGGTATGCCTGTCGGATGCTTCGACGTTCAATAAATATGAGAAGGCGGCCAATATGGTAATGTCCGACAATATCTGTTTCCCTGCAAAACTGGTGCACAGCCATATCCAAAACCTTATCGAATACAAAGTAGACCGGATATTTATGCCGTTTGTCATATTCGAAGAAATCGATAAGCAACAACAGAACAGTTACAACTGCCCCATTGTGTCCGGATACTCACAGGTTATCAAGAATGTCCAGACAGATAACTTACCGATTGACCATCCGGCCATCACTTTCAAAGATACAGGATTACTGTATAAGCAATGCCGTGACTACCTGAGCACACTGGGCGTACAAGAGCAGGTAGTAAAGAAAGCATTCGACCATGCACTGAAAGCACAAGACGCTTTTGAAAAAGAGCTTATCGCCTATAACCGGCAAATAGTTGAAGAAGGAAATAAAAAGCAGAAGCTGATTATTCTCCTTGCCGGACGTCCATATCATTCGGACCCATTGGTACAACATAAGATTTCGAATATGATCAGCGCTATGGGCGTTTATATAATTACAGATGATATCGTCCGTCATCAGGATATTCCACTGAAGGAGGTGAATTTTCTGGCTCAATGGGCATTTACCAACCGTATTTTGAAATCAGCCAAATGGGCAGCGCAGCAGGGAAATCACGTGCAATATATGCAGCTGACTTCTTTCGGATGTGGACCGGATGCCTTTCTGATAGACGAAATACGCACTTTACTGAAGCAGTACAATAAAAATCTTACTTTATTGAAGATAGACGACATTAGTAACACCGGTTCCATCAAGCTGCGTGTACGTTCGCTGGTAGAGAGTCTGCACATCAGTTTGCAACAAGCTGAAGAGAGACAGGTACAGAAACCTTTATCCCTCCCTCTTTTCACCAAAAAGGACAGAAAGAAGAAGATTATCGCCCCATTCTTCACCCCTTTTATATCACCACTTATTCCTTCCATTTTTAAAGTGGCAGGATATGAAATGGAGACTCTGCCCATAAGCGATGAATGTTCGTGCGACTGGGGTTTGAAGTATTCCAACAATGAAGTTTGCTATCCGGCTACACTGATTGTGGGTGACATCGTGAAAGCTTTTAAGGAAGGACGATATGACCCGGACAACACTTGTGTAGCCATTACGCAGACGGGAGGGCAATGCCGTGCCAGCAACTACATCTCTTTAATAAAAAAAGCATTAATAGAAAACGGATACACTCATACTCCCATTCTGTCAATAGCATTCGGCAGCGGAATAGATAATCAGCAACCGGGCTTCAAAGTAAATTGGCTGAAAGTATTGCCAATAGCGCTTGCCGCTGTTCTATACAGCGACTGCATAGCTAAATTCTATTACGCCGCCGTTGTTCGTGAGAAAAAGCCAGGACAGGCAGCTAAATTAAAAGATATGTACCTGGAAGCGGCAAAGCCTCTTATCCTGAAAAACAGACCGGAAGATTTGCTCAGTTATTTATCTCTGGCAGTTGACGAATTCAATCAGATCTGTCAGCAAAAATCATGTCCTAAGGTGGGTGTGGTAGGAGAAATCTTTCTAAAGTTCAATCCTTTTGCACAAAAAGATATCACCACATGGCTCATAGACAGAGGTATAGAGGTGGTTCCTCCATTGATGACAGACTTTTTCATGCAAAGCTTCGTCAATATGAAAGTAAACCAGGATAGTCATATAAAAAAGAAATATATTCCTGATTTCGCTATCGACTGGCTTTATGGAAAAGTTCAGAAACAAATTGATAAAATCAACAAGATAGGAAAAGCCTTCCTGTACTTTCAACCCTTTGAAAATATTTACGAGAAAGCGGAAAAAGCCAAACAGGTTATATCGCTGAACACGCAGTTCGGTGAAGGCTGGCTGATTGCCGGAGAGATGTCGTCTTTTGCCAGTCAGGGTATTAATCATGTCATCAGTTTGCAACCATTCGGGTGTATAGCTAACCATATTGTGGAAAAGGGAATAGAAAAACGTATAAAGTCTGTCTACCCTCAGATAAATATATTATCTTTAGATTTTGACAGTAGCGTCAGCGATGTGAATATCACCAATCGCCTGTTACTTTTTGTTGATAACATAAAATAAATAAGACCATGGGAGCTACAGAAAACAATGAGTTGGAATATCAAATAATTGAAACAGCGAAACAGCTTTTTATAGAAAAAGGCTTCGTTGAAACCAGCATGAGTGATATTGCCGCAAAAGTAGGAATAAACCGTCCTACCCTACACTACTATTTCAGGACAAAAGACAGAATGTTTCAAGCTGTATTCGGTTCGATAGTGATGTCGCTATTACCGAAAGTACAGGAAATAATACAGCAGGAACTGCCGTTCATAGATCGCGTAAGTCTTATATTGGATAAGTATATAACACTCTTCACCGAAAACCCTGACATGCCAAAGTTTATATGCGGGGAAATACAGCGCGATGTCAACCACCTGCTTGATGCAGCTAAGGAAATGCAGTTTGAAGAGACGTTCCTGATTATAAAGGAACGACTGCTCATGGAAATGGAAGCAGGCAGACTAAAGAAAGTACCCATACATACAATATTCATAACTTTCTATGGTTTGCTTACTTTTCCTTTGATTACAAAAAATTTGATCACCAGCATATTCCTGAAAGATACTACCGATTTTTCGGTTTTTATGCTGGAGTGGAAGCAATATATTCTTTTTCACTTGATGAATTTGCTGGGTATTGAGAAGGAAAATTGATTGTTACTCATATACATAACCGATAAAAAAGTATAGTATGAAAACGATTCGAATTATTTTCTCCTTATTGCTGATAACTGCAATGAGTATGCCTACTCTTTCGGCACAAACTAAGAAAGAGAAAAAAGAACTGAAGAAGCAGGCCGTTGAAAAACTGGTCACATCCGGGAAGTATAAAATAAATGTAAACAGAGCTCTTCCTGCACGAGGACGGTCTGTTACACTAACTTCACCGTACTCTGTGGAAATAAGAAATGATTCCGTTATATCTTATCTGCCTTACTATGGGCGTGCTTACTCTATTCCTTATGGCGGTGGAGAAGGGCTAAACTTCAAAGCTCCACTCACCGACTATAAGTTGGAGTGGGACAAGAAGGAAACAGCCAAGATAAAGTTCTCTGCACGAAGTGAGGAGGATAAGTTCGATTTCATTATAGACGTTTTCAGTAACGGATCATCTTCGATATTCGTGAATATGCAGAACCGTCAGTCCATCAGTTTCCAGGGAGAACTGGATATGCCGGAAGAAATCAACCAATGATTACCTTTGTACATGATATCTTTTTAAATTTATGTATAAAGAATACCAACCCTGCGCACTACTCTCTCCCTATATAGACAAGTATTGGGAATTCAAAGGGAATCCGGAGTACGGAATGCGTATCAACATACTTCCTGATGGATGTACAGACTTTATCTTCACCCTTGGGGAAGCAACACAAGCGGTAAATAGCAGTCTGACCATGAAGCCTTATCGTGCTTATTTTATAGGTCCGATGAATAGCTATTCGGAATTGGTAGCGTATGCGGAAACGGTTCACATGTTAGGGGTTCGCTTCCTACCTTGCGGACTATCCCGTTTTATCCGTCTACCACTGCACGAACTGACTAACCTGAGAATCAGTGCAGACGAGGTAACCTGCTTTTTCGATACTTCTTTTGCAGAAAGGCTATGCGAAGAAGACTGTCTAGAAAATAGGGTAAAGATCATAGAAGAATTATTTATCAAATCTCTTTATAAACACGACTTGCCGATAGATCCGCAGATTGTATTTGCAATAAAACAGATTAATCGGCATCAGGGAAAACTGCCCGTGCAGTCATTGATGGAGGATATTTGTCTGTGCCAGCGACAATTTGAACGCAAATTCAAGATGAACACAGGTTATACCCCGAAAATATACAGCAGAATCATGAAATTCAAGAACGCGGTGGATTTATTAAGGGGCACTACCAGTGACAATCTGCTCTCTACTGCTATCCATGCAGGCTATTATGACGTGCCGCACCTCTCAAGAGAAATTAAAAGGTTATCCGGCAATACTCCCTACTCTTTCCTTTCTATTCCTCTGACAGAAGAAGATGTCACACTGACTTACGTAGAAGCATAAATGTCGTTTTTGTACAATGCAGGAATATCTCCGACTACCTATATTTGCACCATTCAATTAACAAAACAAATTCTGCATTATGGAAACAATGAGAGAAAAAGCCGCACAAATGTTGCGCGAAAGTGAAGTAGTCGTTCTGACCTCAGTAAATAAAGAAGGATATCCACGCCCCGTGCCTATGAGTATGGTTAAGTCCGAAGACATTTCAACAGTATGGATGTCAACCGGAAGCGACTCCATGAAGACCGAGGATTTTCGCAAGAATCCGAAAGGCGGACTATGCTTCTATGCACAGGGAAACAGTGTTTGCATGACAGGTGATGTGGAAGTAATCACAGACCAAAATGTAAAACAAGAGCTTTGGCAAGACTGGTTCATCAATCATTTTCCCGGCGGACCGACCGATCCCAACTATGTAATACTGAAATTTACAGCAAACCACGCCACTTACTGGATTGACGGAAAGTTCATCCACAAGAAAGTTTAATGGAGCCCTGTCGAAGGAATTCAACTCAATAGACAGAAAAGCGACCGGCAGCGTGGTTATTAACAAATAATCCGTAAATTTGCAGCCCGAAATTTAGAGACTGTAAAGAATGCAAGGAACAAAGAATCTGACTAAAGGTCCCATTAACCGCCAACTATTCAATCTGGCGATGCCTATTATGGCTACCTCGTTCATCCAGATGGCATACAGCCTGACGGATATGGCATGGGTAGGCCGTATAGGTAGTGAAGCTGTTGCCGCCGTTGGTGCAGTGGGAATATTGACGTGGATGTCCGGTTCCATAGCCTTGCTAAATAAAGTAGGTTCGGAAGTCAGCGTAGGACAATCCATAGGTGCGCGCAACGAACAGGATGCCCGGCAGTTTGCTTCGCACAATATCAGTATTGCCTTGCTCATCTCCATCTGCTGGGCTGCTTTGCTATTCTTGTTTGCCAATCCCATCCTGCGTATATTCGAGCTGAAAGAGCATATCACGGAAAATGCCGTGACTTACTTGCGTATTGTCTCAACAGGACTACCGTTCGTGTTTCTGTCCGCCGCCTTCACCGGAATATACAATGCGGCAGGACGAAGCAAAACACCCTTCTATATCAGCGGCACAGGATTGATTATGAATATCATACTCGATCCGCTTTTCATCTTCGGTTTCGGCTGGGGAACGGTAGGTGCAGCACTTGCCACATGGCTGGCCGAGGCTACGGTATTCGGTATATTCATCTATAAGCTACGCTATAAGGACGATCTGTTAGGTGGATTTCCCTTCCTGACACGTCTCAAAAAGAAATATACCCGGCGTATATTCAAGTTGGGACTTCCGGTTGCCACACTGAATACTTTGTTCGCTTTTGTCAATATGTTCCTTTCACGTACAGCTTCGGAACAAGGTGGACACATTGGTCTTATGGCCTTTACCACCGGAGGACAAATAGAAGCCATCACCTGGAATACTTCACAAGGCTTCTCTACCGGACTAAGCACTTTCATTGCACAAAACTATGCCGCCGGAGAGAAGTCGAGGGTAAAGAAAGCCTGGTACACTACATTATGGATGACATCCATATTCGGCACACTATGTTCGCTGCTGTTTATCTTTTTCGGAAGCGAAGTATTCTCTATCTTCGTACCCGAACCGGAAGCATTTCGCGTAGGTGGTGACTTCCTGCGCATAGACGGTTATTCACAACTCTTCATGATGCTGGAAATCACCATGCAAGGGGTCTTCTACGGATTAGGAAGAACGATTCCTCCTGCCATCATCAGTATATCATGCAACTATATGCGTATTCCCGTAGCACTGTTCCTGGTACACATGGGAATGGGCGTAGACGCCATATGGTGGGCTGTAAGTGCAACAACTATTGCCAAAGGAATTATCCTTACCGCGTGGTTTATATTGATAAAGAGAAAAATACTCTAAAAATGCAGAACAAAAGACCTAAACATAATTACAATAGAATTGTTATATAACTAACTTTGCATTACAAACATAGTAACATTTTAAAAGAATAAAGTATGAAAAAGATTAAGATTAGTGTACTGCTATTGAGCGGTGCCATATTATTAGGAAGTTGCAGCACAATGAATAACACTGCCAAAGGTGGTGTGATAGGTGGTGGATCGGGCGCTGCTGCCGGTGCCATTATCGGTGGATTGATCGGTAAAGGTAAGGGTGCGGCTATTGGTGCAGCAGTAGGTGCAGCAGTAGGTACGGGTGCAGGTGTTGCCATCGGTCATAAGATGGATAAGAAGGCTGCCGAAGCTGCCAAGATTGAAGGCGCACAGGTAGAGAAAGTAACAGATACCAATGGCCTTGCCGCTGTAAAGGTTACTTTTGAATCAGGTATCCTGTTTGGCTTCAATTCATCTACATTGAGCAATACTTCCAAGTCTTCTCTGCGCGAACTGGCCCAGATATTGAAAGAAGACCCTACAACAGATATTGCAATCGTAGGCCATACGGATAAAGTAGGTACATATGAAGCTAATATGAAGGTTTCAAAAGACCGTGCATATACCGTAGAGAATTATCTGCAAGATTGCGGTGTGTCTCCTTCACAGTTCAAGAAGGTGGAAGGCGTAGGCTACAATCAGTATGACGACAGCATGTCAGCCAGCCAGAATCGCCGCGTAGATATTTATATGTACGCCAGCGAGCAGATGATTAAGAATGCAGAAGCAGGCAAGTAAGTTACGAGCTACAAAAGGCTACGAGCTACAGGTTATTGCGCTATCAGTCCGAAAGGCACTTGTAGCTTGTAACTTGTAACTCGTAGCTTTTTAACATTAAAAACCACGACAATGAGTATAAAGAAAGTCTTGCGGATAGTCCGCAACCTGATACTCTTTTTCTTTATTTCCACTATTCTGGCAGTGGTGCTGTATCGCTTTATCCCTGTTTACACCACTCCCCTCATGGTAATCCGCAGTACCCAGCAACTCTTCAAAGGCGAAAAGCCGGTATGGCATCATACTTGGGTTTCTTTCGATAAGATCTCCCCTCACTTGCCGATGGCAGTTATCGCTTCGGAAGATAATCGCTTTGCCACCCACAACGGCTTCGATTTCGAAGAGATAAAAAAAGCCATGAAAGAGAATGAAACCCGCAAACGGAAACGGGGTGCCAGTACTATTAGCCAACAGACCGCAAAGAATGTATTCCTTTGGCCGCAATCCTCATGGGTACGAAAGGGATTCGAAGTTTATTTCACCTGGTTGATAGAGCTATGCTGGTCGAAAGAACGGATTATGGAAGTCTATCTCAACTCCATCGAAATGGGACAAGGTATTTATGGAGCAGAAGCTGCCGCCAAATATAAGTTCCATACCACTGCCGCCAAACTGACTGCGGGACAATGTGCATTGATAGCGGCAACACTCCCCAATCCGATACGTTTTGATTCGGCGCATCCGTCAGCTTACATTCTGCGGAGACAGTCGCAAATCCTGAGATTGATGAAGTTGGTTCCCAAATTCCCTCCGGTAGAAAAGAAAGAAGTCAAGAAGCAGAAGACTGAGAAGAGGAAAAAGAAATAATCTGTGTATATTTGTATGCTTAATATGGTAAGGAATGAAAAAAATCTTGTCGCTATTCTTGATTTGTATCATCTGTTGCGGGGTGCATGCCCAGCGTACGGAGGTTTATAATCAGCATATACATACGGTGCAGGTCATTGCCAACAATGATTATATGTCGCCTGCCGTCATCCGGCTAGGAGAGAATGAAACTGTAGAAATATCTTTCGACCACCTGACTCACGATTACCACCGCTACCAGTACATCCTCACGCACTGCAATGCGGACTGGACACCTTCGGATCTTTCCGAAACAGAATACCTGGATGGTTTCAATGACAATCCGATAGAAGATCATGATATTTCCGTCAATACTACCCTGCCCTACACGCATTACCGTCTGACACTTCCTAACGACCAGGTACAACTGAAACTTTCGGGTAACTACCGTCTGACGGTTTATGACGATGCGGATGGAAAGGATAAGCCGGCTTTCACTACCTGTTTCCGGGTATTGCAAAAGGAGGTGAACGTATCGGCACAAGTCAGCAGTGACACTGAGATAGACCGGAATAAGACGCACCAGCAGGTGAGTTTTAGCATTCAGTATAAAGGATATCCTATCCGCAATCCGCAGAATGAAGTCAAAGTACACGTTTTACAGGATAATCGTACGGATAACTGGGTAACAAATCTGCATCCTTCCTATATTGGTCCCGATCAGCTACGTTACGAACATAACCGGGCCTTGATATTTTCTGCGGGAAACGAATACCGGCGTTTTGAAATGGTGAGCACCCGCTATGCCTCGCAGGGTGTGGAGAGTATTCGTTATCATGCTCCTTACTATCATGTCACACTCCGCCCGGACGAGCCTCGCTTACTAAACTACAGTTACGATCAGGATCAGAACGGACGCTTCGTAATACGATATGACGAGGCAGTAGATAATGCTACGGAAGCTGATTACTTCTTCGTTCATTTCTCTCTGCTATGGGAGAACCCGCTAACTGAAGGGAACTTCTATCTGCAAGGAGCTTTTACTTATGATAATTTTAATGAAGAGAGTCGGTTGAAGTATAATGCAGAAACGCATGCTTATGAATGCACGCAATTGCTGAAACAGGGAGCGTATAATTATCAATACTTATATGTGGCTCCCGGTACCACTGCAGGAAGTACCGCACAGGCAGAAGGGAATTTCTATGAGACAGAGAATGAATATCTGATCCTTGTTTACCACCGGGCCTTCGGAGAAAGATACGACAGGCTGATCGGGATGCAACAGGTGAAATAGTTACGAGCTACAAGCTACGAGTGTTTTTCAGCGTAACAGTGCAGCTACTCGTAGCTTGTAGCTCGTAACTCGTAACTATCTAATATGCGTGTCCTCCATCTTTCATTTCCTTTTCACTAATCTTATGTATATCAATACTTCTCCAAGCATAGAAGATATACGCAAGAACAAACGGAACCAGGAAGGAAACATAGAACATTACCCTCAGCGTAAACTGGCTGGAGCAACTGTTTGCCAACGTCAGTGAACTCTGTAAATCATTGGTAGAAGGATAATAAGCCGTATTATTATATCCTGCAACCAGCAACAATGCAAGTACCGCCAGCACCGTACCTATGCCCGTAAACCAGATACCTTTATCAAACTTTGTCTTCAACAAACTCTTTCCTATACCGAACAGCACCAGCACCACTCCTATCAGAAACAGCACCAATACCAGCGGCATTTCGATAAAGTTCGTCAGATACTTATACGGTTCCATAAAGACTTCACCCGTCTCCGGATTCACCGCATATCCATCTGCCAACAGCGTGCGGATAACAAACGACAGGAAGAACACCAGGAACAGCACGGAATTACCTATCAACGAACGCCGGCTACGCGCCACCAGATCCTTATCATCAATATTATTAATAAAGTAAAGAGCTCCCAGAATACGAGCCAGGAAGAACACTGCCAACCCAAGCACTACATTCCATGGATTAGTCAACGCATCCAGACCATGCCAACCATTTGCCCAATGACTGATAACCGGCATCACCGTATTCGTCATATTCCCCTTATCGATATAAAACTCCGAACCGGTAAAAAACGTAGCCACCGCACCGCCCAGCAGCACCGGACCTACTACTCCATTAATCACCAGGAATGTACGGTATGTATTCTTTCCCAGCAGATTTCCCGCCTTGCTCTGGAACTCATAGCTGACAGCCTGCAACACAAAGCTGAACAGAATAATCATCCAAAGCCAGTACGCACCACCAAAACTCGTACTATAAAACAATGGGAAAGATGCAAAGAACGCACCACCAAACGTTACCAGCGTAGTGAACGTAAACTCCCACTTCCGCCCGGTAGAGTTAATCATCATTTTCCTGTGCTCTTCCGTCTTGCCCAGGCAGAAAATAAGCGAATTACCACCCTGCACAAACAGCAGGAATACAAGAAGGGCTCCCAGCAATGATACCACGAACCACCAATATTGTTGTAGAAAAACGTAGGTCATAAGATTTACGATTTATAATTTATGATTTATAATTTATGGGGGATGATTTATGATTTATAGAGAATAGAATATGATTTATACCACGCCATAATTCCGCATGGCATAAATCTTAAATCATAAATCTTATAAATCTTCTCCTTCCGGTCCTTTCTTTATCGCTTTCAGCAAGATACCGATTTCGGCTATCAGCATGACGGTAAACAATACCAGGAAGATGAAGAATGTTGTCTGCACGGAGCCGACATCCAACTTTGAGATAGCTGCATTTACAGGCAGCATATCCTGTATGGCCCATGGCTGACGCCCACATTCGGCAACCACCCATCCGGCTTGTCCGGCCAGATAGCCCAATGGAATAGTCAGCAGAGCTACCCAGTGCATCCATTTCATTTTTGACAAATCCCGCTTGTATGCCAGGAACAATACAACTATAAAGAATAGTATAAAGTATCCGCCCAACATCACCATCACACGAAATGCATAGAATGTCAGTGGCACATTAGGAACCAGGTCATTTACATCCTTAATATATCCATAACCAAAATAAGCTACATTTTCCTTCAACACCTTGGCAGCTTCCACAGCTTCGGCATCGTTATCCGCAGCCTGTGCGGCACGATAAGCTGCCAGCGCACCAATCGCTGTTTTCCCGCGTTCTATCTTCTCCTCGGCAGAAAGTGCCTGCGTTCCGTCTTTCAACTGATAACCACCCTCAATAAGGTCCGTGATACCGGGCACGAATCCATCCAACTTCCTTTCCGCCAGCAATGAAAGCATCTTTGGTATCTCTATTCTGAACAGGAAAGGATCCTGTCCGTCATTATAAGTCTTTTTTTCAGGATTCAGCATACCGATGGCAACCAATCCGGCCCCCTGCTGCCCCTCATAATATCCTTCCATGGCAGCCAGCTTCATCGGCTGCGTCTGTGCCACCTGATAGCCCGAACCGTCTCCCGTCCATGCAGAGAGCAGGGCCGAAACCAAACCTACCCAGGCAGCTATCTTTATGCTGGACAATGCGAACTTCTTATTCCGCTTCTTCAGCAGAAACCAGCACGCCACACCTACCACAAACACGGCACCCAGCACCCAGCCGGACAACACCGTATGGAAAAACTTATTCACCGCCGTAGGCGACAAAGCCACTGCCCAAAAGTCCACCATCTCATTTCTCACAGTATCCGGATTGAACTCCATCCCCACCGGATTTTGCATCCATGCATTTGCCACAAGTATCCACCAGGCCGAAATCGTAGCACCAAGTCCCGTCAGCCAGGTAGATGCCAGGTGGAACTTCTTGCTCACCTTGTCCCAGCCAAAGAACATGACCGCAATGAAAGTAGCCTCCATAAAGAAGGCCAGAATGCCTTCGATAGCAAGCGGCGCCCCGAAGATATCGCCCACAAACCAGCTGTAATTGCTCCAGTTGGTTCCGAACTCAAACTCCAGAATCAGTCCCGTCGCCACGCCTATGGCAAAGTTGATACCGAATAGTTTCATCCAAAACTTGGCGGTGCGTTTCCAAAACTCATCACCCGTACGATAATACATAGTCTCCATGATACCCATGATGACTGCCAGCCCTAGCGTGAGCGGCACAAAAATCCAATGATAAATAGCGGTCAGTGCAAATTGTGCCCTCGACCAGTCAATCAGAGAAGTGTCGATGTGTTCAAGCATAAGAAATCGAGTTATAGTTATTAATTGTTAGTTGCTTTACTCAGAAGTTAAAGGAGTTATTGCTTTACTCAAGGCGGATCACCAATAGCACGATGGATGAGTTCCCTGCCCACATACTCTTCTTTATCTCCGCCTACGGCCGGCGTATTCAGATAATTGGGAAAGAAGAAAAGGCGCAATATGAAGAACATGATGAAGAGTTTCACCAGAATAATGAACCATAAAGTTCTCCCAAGTGTCATACCTCGGAAACCATCGACGTAAAAACGCCAGATTTTCAGGACTGTATTCTTCATAATAGAAAATTTATAATCATTACAAATATAAAACTTTTATATATTAAATAACAAATAAAAGGGCAAAAAGTTAGTCATCGACACAAAAAAGCATTCCGACGACGAAAAATTCAGAACTGTCTATCTCTTTTGCGGGGCATTTTCCGACACCGTATCTTCGCAAGCGTTAAACAATATAGCATAACGAAGATATGAGAAACGTAAGAAGATTGACAGTGATAACACTCTGCGTAGCAAGCACCTGTGTCGGCAGCACGACACTGCGGGCACAGGACGCCGCTCCCATTGCATCGCAAGAGTTAACGGCATCCGATGCCGCTCCCAAAGCTGACACTGCACTTCCCGCTCAGTGGGATTTGCAGACTTGCATCGACTATGCCTTGCAACACAACATCACCCTGAAGCGTAACCGTATCAGTGCGGAAAGCGCAGAAGTAGATGTAAAAACGGCCAAGGCTGCTCTTTTTCCCAGCCTCTCGGCAAGTATCAGCCAGCGCATTGTGAACCGCCCGAACAGTGAAAGCGGTACCATCATCAGTGGTGACAACATCACCAGCAGTAGCAGTAAGACCTCGTACAACGGCAGTTATGGCATTGATGCCAACTGGACCCTTTACAACGGCAGCAAACGTCTGAACACCATCAAGCAACAGCAACTGAACAATCGCATCGCCGAGCTCAACGTTGCCGAGAGTGAAAATTCCATTGAGGAAAGCATTGCACAGATATACGTACAGATACTCTATGCTGCCGAAGCTGTGAAAGTGAACGAAAATACACTTGCCGTCAGCCAGGCCGAACGTGACCGCGGACAGCAATTGTTGGAAGCCGGAAGCATCGCCAAGAGCGACCTTGCACAACTGGATGCACAGGTCAGCACAGATAAATATCAGTTAGTGACGGCACAAGCCACCCTTCAAGACTACAAACTACAACTGAAACAACTACTTGAACTGGATGGTGAAAAGGAAATGAACCTCTATCTGCCCTCCCTGGGAGATGAGAATGTATTGATACCCCTACCCAGTAAGACGGATGTGTATCAAGCCGCCCTTACTTTCCGCCCGGAGATAGAGTCGGGCAAACTGAATGTTAAGGCATCCGACCTTGACATCAGCATCGCTAAAGCGGGATATATTCCGACATTAAGCCTCAGCGCAGGTATCGGTACAACGAATGCCAATGGCAACGATTTTTCCTTCTCCGAACAGGTAAAGAATAATTGGAACAACTCACTGGGACTGACCGTAAGCATCCCCATCTTCACCAACCGTCAGACCAAGAGTGCCGTGCAAAAGGCCCGTCTGCAAAAGCAGACCAGTGAACTGGACTTGCAGGATCAGCAGAAAACTTTATACAAGACCATAGAAAGCCTCTGGCTGGATGCCAACAGTGCACAGCAGCAATATGTTGCCGCTGCCGAGAAACTGCGCAGTACGCAGACCAGTTACGATCTGATTCAGGAACAATTCAACCTGGGCATGAAGAATACCGTGGAACTGCTGACTGAGAAGAATAATCTGCTCAACGCACAGCAGGAAACACTGCAAGCCAAGTACATGGCAATACTGAATGCACAGTTGCTCCGCTTCTACCAGGGTGAAGGTATACAGTTATAACCGCATGACGTAAACAAGCCTGTATGTCAGCATAATTCAGATATATAATATATCATTCAACGAGATAAGAAATAAACGAGATAAGAAATATAAGGTATGAGTAAAAAGAAAATTATCAGCTTAGCGGTCGGAGTCATTATTGTAGCCGGCATAGCTATTTGGGCATTTGGCGGACAAGCCAAAAAGCGGAAAGTGGTATATGAGACGGCCACCGTAGACCGCGCCAACATCTCCAATTCCGTGACGGCCACAGGCACTATCGAACCGATGACCGAAGTGGAAGTAGGTACACAGGTCAGCGGTATCATCGATAGATTGTACGCAGACTATAACTCAGTAGTAACCAAGGGGCAGCTCATTGCCGAAATGGACAAAGTAACCCTGCAAAGCGAATTAGCATCGCAAAAGGCTACTTACGACGGTGCCAAAGCCGAATATGAATATCAACAGAAAAATTACGAGCGTAACAAAGGATTGCATGAGAAACAACTCATCAGTGATACGGATTACGAGCAAAGTCTTTATAACTACCAGAAAGCAAAGAGCGCCTTCGACAGCAGTAAAGCCTCTCTGGCCAAAGCAGAGCGCAATCTGTCCTATGCAACCATCACCTCTCCTATCGACGGCGTTGTCATCAGCCGCGACGTGGAAGAAGGACAGACAGTAGCTTCCGGTTTTGAAACCCCGACCCTCTTCACCATCGCTGCCGACCTGACACAGATGCAGGTAGTAGCTGACGTGGATGAAGCCGATATAGGCGATGTGGAAGAAGGACAGCGTGTAAGTTTCACGGTAGACGCTTATCCGAATGATGTGTTCGAAGGAAAAGTGACACAGATTCGCCTGGGAGCCACAAGCAGTTCAAGCAGTACCACTACCACCACTACGGTAGTTACGTATGAAGTAGTCATTTCCGCCCACAATCCGGACTTGAAACTGAAACCGAGGCTGACGGCAAACATCACTATCTACACTCTGGATAAACAAGGAGTACTGAGCGTTCCGGCAAAAGCGCTGCGCTTTACGCCTGCCGTTCCACTGGTAGGATCGAATGCAGTGGTTAAAGATTGCGAAGGTGAACATAAAGTCTGGACTCGTGAAGGTGACACATTCACTGCACATCCGGTCAGTATAGGTATCTCTAACGGAATTGTCACCGAAATTACAGGCGGTATCAACGAAGGCACACAAATAGTATCCGATGCGGTGATTAGCACAGGTGCCGAAACCGCTGTAGCCGAAGGCCAGGGAGATGGCGAAAGAAGTCCTTTCATGCCGGGCCCTCCGGGAAACAATAAGAAAAAGAATAGTAAATAACCAGCGTAGCGCTGGAGCAAAGTTTCCTTTCGGCATGCAAGTAATTTTTCATTTATTCAACGAAACAATTCCGAAACAATGAGCAAAACAGTTATAGAATTACAAAATATTCGGCGCGACTTTCAGGTAGGCGATGAAACGGTCCATGCCCTGCGTGGCGTCTCCTTCTCCATCACCGAAGGGGAGTTCGTGACCATCATGGGTACATCCGGCTCCGGTAAGTCAACGCTGTTGAATACCCTGGGCTGCCTAGATACTCCCACCAGCGGCGAATATCTGCTGGATGGCATATCCGTACGCACCATGAGCAAACCTCAACGAGCCATCCTGCGGAACCGGAAGATCGGCTTTGTTTTTCAGAATTACAACCTGTTGGCAAAGACCACTGCCGTAGAGAATGTAGAGTTACCCTTGATGTACAACGCTTCCGTCTCAGCAGCCGAACGTAAGCAACGCGCCATCCAAGCCCTGCAAGCAGTGGGACTGGGTAATCGTCTGGAACATAAATCGAACCAGATGTCCGGCGGACAGATGCAGCGTGTAGCCATCGCCCGAGCCCTGGTGAACAACCCTGCGGTAATCCTTGCCGATGAAGCAACAGGTAATCTGGATACACGTACTTCTTTTGAGATATTGGTTCTCTTCCAGAAACTGCATGCCGAAGGACGTACGATTATATTTGTCACCCACAACCCCGAAATAGCTCAGTACAGTAGCCGGAATATCCGTCTACGCGACGGGCATGTGACGGAAGATACGGTGAACCCGAAAATCCTCTCAGCGGCAGAAGCTCTGGCAGCGCTGCCAAAGAGTGATGAAGACTAATAAATATAAATTATGAACGGAACAAACCTTTTCAAAATAGCCCTCCGCGCCCTTGCCAACAATAAGCTTCGCGCCTTCCTCACCATGCTGGGTATCATCATCGGTGTGGCATCCGTCATCACCATGCTCGCCATCGGGCAAGGCTCGAAGAAAAGCATTCAGGCACAGATCGCGGAAATGGGTTCGAATATGATTATGATTCATCCGGGCGGTGATATGCGTGGCGGTGTCCGTCAGGATGCCTCGTCCATGCAGACTCTGAAGCTGACTGATTATGAAGCCCTGCGGGATGAAACCAACTTCCTGGCAGCCGTCAGCCCCAATGTATCGTCCAGCGGACAGCTCATCGCAGGAAACAACAACTATCCTGCCTCTGTAAATGGTGTAGGTACCGAATATCTCGAAATCCGCCAGTTGAGCGTAGAGAGTGGCGAGATGTTTACCGAAGCGGACATTCAGAGTGCCGCCAAAGTCTGCATCATCGGTAAGACCATTGTGGACAATCTTTTCCCGGACGGACAGGACCCTATCGGACATATCATCCGTTTCAACCAGGTACCCCTGCGTGTAGTGGGTGTACTTAAAGCCAAAGGCTATAACTCCATGGGTATGGACCAGGACGAAATCGTACTGGCACCTTATACCACGGTAATGAAACGTATGCTTGCCGTCACATACCTGCAAGGTGTCTTCGCCTCTGCCCTCTCCGAGGATATGACAGATTATGCAACGGATGAAATCACCACCATCCTGCGCCGCAACCATAAGCTGAAAGAGAGTGATGACGACGACTTCACCATTCGCAGCCAGCAGGAACTCAGCACCATGCTGAACTCCACTACCGACCTGATGACAACACTCCTGGCATGTATCGCCGGTATCTCGCTGGTAGTAGGTGGTATCGGTATCATGAACATCATGTACGTCAGCGTGACGGAGCGTACCCGTGAAATCGGTCTGCGTATGTCTGTCGGTGCCCGTGGGGTGGATATTCTCTCGCAATTCCTAATCGAGGCCATCCTTATCAGTATTACAGGTGGTATCATCGGAGTTGTCATTGGCTGCGGAGCCTCATTCATCGTAAAGAACGTAGCCCACTGGCCTATCTACATCCAGGCATGGAGTGTATTCCTCTCCTTCGCCGTTTGTACGGTCACCGGTGTGTTCTTCGGCTGGTATCCGGCTAAGAAGGCGGCGGATCTGGACCCGATAGAGGCAATAAGATACGAATAAAAGGGATTAGCGGTTAGTGATTAGTGGTTAGTTGGGAATTCCAATACGCTACATAGCAATTAATCACTAATCACTAAACGTTAATCACTAAAATTAATTATTTTTGTAACATGATTATGCAAGACTCCCAAACTCGCCGGATTGTAGAAGTTCTCATCCATATCATCGGATGGGGAATCGTTTTCGCTTTCCCATTTCTGCTGATGAATCGTAGCGGATTTACGGTAAGCTGGGTAGACTATTTACGTCATGGCAGTGCGGTTCCGGTATCATTCCTGATCGTGTTCTACCTAAACTACTGTTTCTTCATCCCCCGTTTCTTATTTGAGGGACGCATCAAGCAATATGTATTACTGAATCTCCTGCTCATACTTTGCACAGCTGTCGGCGTACACTTTTGGCAAGATTTCATCTTCCATACGTATGTGAAACCCGAAGCTCACAAACGTCCCGGACCTCCCAGTTGGATCTTCATCCTGCGAGATGTCTTCTCAATGGTTCTCACCGTAGGACTGGCCGCTGCCATCCGTATGAGTGGCCGTTGGGTAAAAGTAGAAGCCGCACGCCGGGAAGCCGAGAAAAGCCGCACGGAAGCGGAACTGAAAAACCTGCGTAATCAACTGAACCCGCACTTCCTACTCAACACCCTGAACAACATCTATGCTCTTATCGCCTTCGACAGCGATAAAGCACAAGCCGCCGTTCAGGAATTAAGTCGCCTGCTGCGTCACGTTCTCTACGATAATCAACAGAATTTTGTCTCTCTTGGCAAAGAGATGGATTTCATCCGCAACTACATTGAACTGATGCGCATCCGCCTCTCCGCAAATGTAACTGTAGAGACACAAATAGATGTTCGTGCCGATAGTCGTACGGAAATAGCCCCGCTCATTTTCATCTCCCTCATAGAGAATGCCTTCAAACATGGCATCTCTCCCACCGAGCCCAGTTTTATCCACATCCATTTCAGTGAAAGCCCCGGTCGGGTATGCTGCGAAATAACCAACAGCTACCATCCCAAAAGCCAGACTGATAAAAGTGGAAGTGGCATAGGACTGGAGCAAGTGCGGAAACGCCTGGAATTAACTTATCCCGGCCAATATGAATGGACCCAAGGAGTAAGCGACGATGGGAAAGAATATAAATCAATCTTATCACTCTTTAACATTCAACATTATGAATCTAACTTGTGCCATAGTAGATGACGAACCTTTAGCTTTAGATTTACTGGAAAGCTACGTCAACAAAACTCCGTTCCTGACATTGAAGGGAAAGTATTCCAGTGCCGTACAGGCTATGAAGGAACTGCCGGATAAGCAAGTGGATTTGCTTTTCCTTGATATACAGATGCCCGAACTTAACGGTTTGGAATTCTCCAAAATGGTAGATGCACATACCCGCATTGTCTTTAGTACCGCTTTTGAACAATACGCCATTGATGGTTATAAAGTAAATGCTTTGGATTATCTGCTAAAACCTATTTCTTACGTGGATTTTTTGCAGGCAGCTAATAAAGCCGTACAATGGTTTGAACTCTTACAACAGCCTAAAGAAGAAATAGAAAGTATATTTGTAAAAAGTGACTATAAGCTGGTACAAATAGAACTTAAAAAGATACTTTATGTAGAAGGTTTGAAGGATTATGTTAAAATTTATACAGAAGATACCGCCCGGCCTATTTTATCGCTTATGAGTATGAAATCAATGGAGGAATTATTACCAACATCCCGTTTCATGCGGGTTCACAGATCTTATATTGTACAGAAAGAAAAAATAAGAGTTATTGATCGGGGACGGATTGTGTTTGATAAAACGTATATCCCTGTCAGCGATAGTTATAAACAGGTATTTCAAACTTTCCTGGACAAAAGGAGCTAGGAAATAACATTCATTTGTCGATAAAATATCCGAATCTGTCGACAAAACATAATTTCCTATTGCATATTAAAAAATGTTTTTTTACCTTTGCATCGAACAGATAAAGGAAGTTGTGAAACTTCCCCCAATAGAATAGTTTAGTTAAGTCTAGTTTAGTTTTTGTGTGAAGCACTTCCTCCGTAAGCGAACGATAGGAAGTGCTTTTTGTTTTATTGACTTTCAAAAAATTAAAATCTATATTCAACACACAAGAACTTTATGCAGTATAGTTATAAATTGAGCATACTTCGCTAACACAACCTATTTTAGAATACTGCTATTCCTTGGTCATTATTACGTCTGTGGGCACTGAGAAGCCACGAGGAATCCATTCTTCTGGAGCAGGAACCATATCTTCCGCATAATCTCCTTCCAATGCATACCACAGACCTTTCTTCTCATCTAACTTCCAGTGGAGCTTGTTAGAGGCCGTCAAATCCATTGTCCCACCAAGTATTCCTTCACCATTCAAGTGCAATTTACGCTGGTCATAAAAAGTGAAACCTAAATAATTAGGGGTTGTACTATAAGCCTCAATATAAATATTACACAATGGTGCAAATGTATAAATATCCCATGTTGTTGGTAATGTTTTAATATAGTTTTCTTTGACTATTCCCTTTACGCTGAGATAATAACCTCCAAAAATACCAGTACGCTTATCTTTTCCATGACTTTTCACCACACCTTTTTGCAGTTTAATTTTAAAGATAGTATCATTTTTCTGATACACCCATGTTCCTACGAAAGCATCATAATTTGCTTGGGAAAACACGCCCATACAAGTGAACACAAGAACGAAAAGTATGTAAATCCGTTTCATATCTTTCCTGCTCATAGTATTAGAAAATTTATGTTGCCAGCTTCCCGGATATAACGGATAAAAATAAAAAGTGTGGGAACTTATTAATATCAATAACACTTTCTGAAAAATTATTTTTTGATACGCACCAAAAATACAAAAAAGTAAGAAGCTACCAACAAAATAAATAAAGAAGTAATCAATAAGCACTATGAAAGATGCTACCAGAGCCAAAAATAAATGCTCTTTTCTATACTGTTCACTAAAAATGATTGATGCCAATCATGAAGTATATAAATATCTAATATCCAAATGATTTGCACTTTTTTTAATACACCTGGAGACTTTTATTTATAACAAGTAAAAAAGAAATAGAGACATTTCTTTCAAAATTAGCTTCCTTTGCAGTTACAAGGTTTTTGGATAGAAAACCTAAGATATATTTGTAGTATATATAGTATATCTCAGTTTTGGTCATAAAAGGTTGAAACTGTTTGTTTGTTTTGCAGAGATGCACCCTTTCTAAGCGTAGTCAGGGTGCATTTCATTTTTTTATGAGCGTAAAACCCATACTATTTGATTCCCAAGAACTGGAAAGGTTTTGTAACGACAAACTCTTTGGCAGTATTTCCCGCATACGTTTTACCAGAAAGAAGATTCAACTTCTTGACAGGCGCTTTCTCTGAGAAATCCACATCCTTGAAGTCAATCCAAAATACATTGGGATATAAAGTAGACTCAAAGTAATAAACTTTATCCTTCTGATCGGAAACTGTCCTCCATCGGGTTGAAGAAATATTCGGCTGATCAGGAGTGCTGATACCGAACGGAACGGAAGTATTGCGTATCACGCTGAATACACTGGCCAAGGCTGTACGGGTATCTTCTGTTTTAGGAATAGCATTTATATAGAAAGAAGCTCTCACAAAACGGTCGGCAGCACGATTGGTACCCGGCAAAAAAGTGGTTCCTCCGATATTCTTCCAGTAATCATCAAGCGCCAGTTGCTGATCAAACACAGGTGAGTTTGTCATTACCTGATATGCTTTGCTATGATGAATATCCAACTTTCCGTCCACATACTCAAAAATAGCATTATCACCCGTAGCGTCCGAAATGGAAAGATGAAGGGTAGCCATACGCGTACCGTCGGGCATCATATCCGACACCACATCGAAAGTATTCTTTTCTACCTCGGCAACAGCCTCATCCACCGTTGCAAAATTATCAAGCATATATTGCACCCAGGCGGCTATGGACAAAGCCGGTCTCTCACCGTTCCATTGGGGATAGGATGATTCTGCCAGCCACAACAGATTGGCAACGAGTCCTTTTTCATTCATACCGTCAGTGCTACAGATGTCATAAGCCGAAGTTATCACACTGCCGTATTTAGATTTCCAACGCATCGGGTCCTTCCCTACCTCTCCGTTGCGCTCCATACCTCGCGGGAAAATCCAGATATTACTACGGGTATCTTCTTTCCAATCCATAGTACGACCGGTTATTATCATATTATTATCACCCTGATAGACTACACGGGTACAAGCATTCAAATGATTTACAGATACTCCAAAGAGTGTAATCATGAATACCATACTATAAAGAACATTCACTTTTCGCATAATTGATTCATGTTAAGTTGTTAGTTAATTTGCAGTATAAACAAACAATCACATTGCAAAGTTCTTAAAATGAATAGATACATTTCCAAATTTCGCAGACATGAGATCAAAGGAAATTGAAAGGATTAGAAAGCAAAACATCATAATAACAGCAAAACAGTTAATATACACTCATCATGGTAGCATTTCAACATATTTAGTGACATACTATATTGTACATATTTACATTCCAGCATATTCTATGAATAAAATGATTATAACAATGCGCTATTTCAGTATATACTTGCAGTTTTAACTGCTTTTTATGCAGAAAAGGGTTACTACTTATGATTGATATGGTTACTAGATATGGGCAAAAAGGTTACTACATACCAACAAAAGGGTTACTACATATCAGAATTTGCCTTATTGATATTATATTTCCCACTTATTAGTGCGTTTATTTCATCCAGAATAAATGTAAGTATTTTGATACCGCATTAACTATCTGACGTTTATTCATTTTCGTTTGCACGCTTCCAATCCTATTGACCTCCGGACAGAAATAGTACATTCTCAGTCAACTAAAAATACAAATTGTCAAAATGATGAATGCCATCTTTGAGAAATAAATCTGTGGTGAACAAATATTAAAACCGAAAACAAACCGTAAGGAATACTGTTGGAAGGGGAAACTTAAAAACGATAACAGTTATGAATTACGGTATTAGTATCCTTTTCAGGGCTATCCCATTGCTGATGGCCCTTTTTTGTTTCGGCTACGGAGCCTTTGTGCTCGACATGGGGACGGACACGAACCGATTCGTTGCGGGGCCCGTGGTCTTCTCTTTAGGAATGATATGTATCGCGCTATTCGCCACGGCAGGTACCATCATCCGGCAGATTATCCACACGTATAGTACAGCGGCAAAATATGCCCTGCCCATCATCGGCTATCTGGCTGCCGTGGTGTGTTTCATCGGTGGAATGACATACATTAATGACGGCAGTACGGTAGCCCATTTCGTTGCGGGACATGTCATTTGCGGAGTAGCTTTCATCACTGCATGTGTAGCCACTACCGCCACCTCTTCCACCCGCTTCACCTTCATCACGCAAAATTCCAAGAAGACTGACCATGCCGTACCTGCCAAGTCATTCTCTTCGGCACAGGCGGACATACTCATCATTCTGGCTGTTGTGTTCGCCGTCATTACATGGGTTTGGGCATTCTGGTTATTGGGACAAAGTGATATCCACACCGCTTACTATGTGGCCGGACACGTTATGGCCGGACTGGCATGTATCTGTACGAGCCTGGTTGCACTGGTTGCTACCATTGTCCGGCAGATACGTAACTCTTATAGTGGTGCCGAACGGAAATGGTGGCCCGCCCTCGTATTGGTGATGGGTACACTGAGTATCCTGTGGGGACTTTGGGTGCTGACGAATGCCGACCCGGGCAAGTCTTCCACCGGATACATTATGATAGGTCTGGGTTTAGTTTGTTACAGCATATCTAGCAAAGTAATTCTGCTGGCTGTTATTTGGCGGAACGTCTTTAAGCTGGCGAACCGAATTCCGCTCATTCCGGTGCTCACCGCGCTTACTTGTCTTTTCCTCTCTGCTTTTCTGTTTGAAATGACAACGCTGAATGATGTCTACTTTGTTCCCGCACGCGTATTGGCAGGATTAGGCGGCATCTGTTTCACGCTGTTCTCCATCGTCAGCATTCTGGAAAGCGGAACGTCCAATTGATGATAAATCACTCTCTTTTTTTATAAATCACTCTCATGGATGGGTTGGGGTTTCGCCAGCTCATCCATAAACACTTCCACATTCCAGGCATGGTGCGCCACATAGGCAGCCGGACCGGTATCACCCGAATCCAGAATATCGCGCACAACGTTGGACTTGTTTCTGCCTGTCACAAAGAAAATCAGCTGCTTGGCATTAAAAAGCAAACAGCCGGTCATGGCTATGCGCTTCTGCCCATTGTAAGGATTAACACTTACCTCGTAAGGATGGAAAGAAGAAAGCAAATACTCCTGACCGGGGAAAATGGACGAGGTATGCCCGTCTTCTCCCGCCCCCAACAGAACAATATCAAGAGCCGGAAAGCCATGCCAGAGTGGCGCATTGCAACGCACTATGCGAGAATAGCTATTCGCCTCATCATCGGGATCGTTGCTACCGTCAATAGGAAAAATATACTCCTCAGGTATTCCCACTTCATCCAGCAACAGCCGGCGCATATTGCCATAGTTACTCTCCGAATCTTCGGCAGGTACACACCGTTCGTCCACCCAATAAATACGCATACGGCTCCACGGAGTGGCATCCTTGAATTCTTCCGCCCACAAATCGAACATGAGCGAGGGCGTGCTGCCTCCACTGAATGCTATGTGAAAAATCTTCTGCGGCTCTTCCTCCATCAAACTAATAAGGTGCTTGATGAGAGCGCGCGCCGTTTCGACAGCTGTACTATAGATATAAGTTTTCATAACTCACAATATTGATCAGTGTTCGTAAGGTTTTTACACGGATTGGTCCAGTCGGCACCATGTTCGTGCATCATAGCTTCACTTTCCAGCGGCCCCCAGGTTCCGACAGGATAACCGTAGAGAGGCGCGTCAGGATATTCATTCCAATAGCGTAGCACAGGATCAAAGAAACGCCAGGAGGCTTCGACAGCATCACTGCGGGTAAAGAGTGTCGGGTCGCCCTGAATGCAGTCTTCAATCAGGCGGGCATAAGCATCGCCCGTGGCGCGTCCGCCCAGTTGGTCGTAACTGAAGTCCATCATTACTTGCTTCACATCGAATCCCGGTCCGGGAACTTTCATGCCGAACTTCAGCACAATACCTTCGTTGGGTTGCAGGCGGAGGATTAGTTTGTTAGCCCGCGGACAGTGTCCGCCATGGCAATGAAACATCTGATGGGGCGTTTCACGGAAGTGCACTACGATTTCCGTCACCTTGGTAGGCATCTGCTTTCCTGTGCGGATGTAGAAAGGTACGCCGCTCCAACGCCAGTTATCAATACCGATCTTCATGGCGATGTAAGTTTCAGTGCGCGAATCGGCGGGGACGTTCTTCTCTTCACGGTAGCCCTTTTTAGAACCGGAAGCGGTATATTGTCCGCGGACTATATGTTCATTCAAATCTTCATCCGTCAGAGGTTTCAGTGACTCGTAGACTTTTACCACTTCGTTACGGAAATTATCGGCGGTGAAGACAGCGGGAGGCTCCATGGCAGTGAGGGCCACCAGTTGGATAAGGTGGTTCTGTACCATGTCGCGCAAAGCGCCTGTACCGTCATAGAAGCCGCCACGCTGTTCGATACCGAGATTCTCGACAGCGGTAACCTCTACATAATCGATGTAATTACGATTCCACAACGGTTCAAAAATGCCATTGGCAAAACGGAAAGCAAGGATATTTTGTGCCGTCTCTTTACCAAGGAAGTGGTCAATGCGATAGATCTGAGACTCTTCGAAAACGGAAGCATAGATATGGTTTAATTCTTGTGCCGACTTCAGGTCGTAGCCGAAAGGCTTTTCGACGATGATGCGGGTATGTTTACGATTCAATCCGGCTGTTTTCAGATGTAGAGGGATGACGCCATAAAGTGAGGGCGGCGTAGCGAGATAGAACAGTAAATTGTCCGGTTCCTTTTCACCGGTGATTTCCTGCAAACGGCTGTCCAGGGTTCCGTAACCTTCTTCTATGGCAGGGTCCATACTAAGGTAGTGCAAATGAGTGCAGAACTCTTTCATTCCCACTTCGGCCGGTGTGACAAAATGTTCCAGCTCGTTCAGGATATAGTCGCGATAAGTTTCATCCGCATAGTCGGTACGGCCGATACCGAGAATGGCAAATCCTTCGGGCAAACGATTATCCTTGTAGAGCGAGTAGAGTGCCGGCATCAGTTTGCGTTTCGTCAAGTCGCCCGAAGCGCCGAATATGATCATTACAAATTTACTCATAGAATCTTGTTTTTTTTGATTAGCTTCTGCAAATTAGCCCTTGCAATAAATTCATTAGCTCTTGCTTCATAATTTTATTACCAGGGCTTCATTTTATACATTATAGGTACCTGATTTTGTATCTCCGCCATGTCCGGTCCAGTTTTCATGGAAGAACTGTCCGCGGAGTTCATCGGTACGCTCAAAGGTATGTGCGCCGAAATAGTCACGCTGAGCCTGAATCATATTAGCAGGGAGCTTCGCAGATACCAGCGAATAGAAATAGTTCAATGCGGAAGAGAAAGCCGGAACAGGCAGTTCCTCTTTCATCGCATGGGCTACAAGGTGCTTCCAACCGGAGAGCAACTCTTTGATTTCTTCCCGGAAATAAGGAGCGAGTAGCAAATGTTTCGGCTTCTGCTGTGCCTCAAAAGCAGCCGCTATATCATTCAGGAATATACTGCGGATGATACAGCCTCCGCGCCACATACGGGCAATGGATGCCAGATCGAGATCCCAGCCGAAAGATTCGGACGCTTTTTGCAACACGGCAAAACCTTGTGCATAGGATACCAGTTTAGAAGCATACAAAGCGGAATAAATATCTTTCACCAGTTCCGGCTTATTATAAACCACTTGTGAGCGCTGGCAAATGAATTGTTTGGAAGCTGCCTCACGCAGATTTTTCTGCGCTGAAAGACTACGCTCAAAAACAGCTGTTGCAATCAGTCCCAGAGGCATACCCAATTCCATTGCATTGATAACGGACCATTTACCGGTGCCTTTTTGTCCGGCAGTGTCCAGTATCTTGTCAATCAGGTAACCGCCCGCCTTATCCTTATGCCGAAGAATATTGGCTGTAATTTCTATCAGATAGCTACGCAACTTACCCTCATTCCAGTGGGCAAAAACGGAAGCCATGTCTTCATTATTCAGTTGCAGAAGATTCTTCATCACCCAGTAGGCTTCGGCAATCAACTGCATATCACCGTATTCGATACCATTATGTATCATTTTAACGAAATGTCCCGAGCCGGCCGGACCAATCCAGTCACAGCAAGGAGTACCATCGGCAGCACGTGCAGCAATACTTTGCAGGATGGGTTTTACTTCATCCCAGGCAGTAACGGAACCGCCCGGCATAATAGAAGCACCATTCAACGCTCCTTCTTCACCGCCCGAAACACCGGCACCGACAAAGCGGAAACCTTTCGATTCGGCCAATGCCACACGACGGTTGGTATCTTCATAGTTTGAGTTGCCTCCATCTATCAAGATATCTCCCGGAGAAAGATGCGGAAAGAGTTGTTCCATCAGTTCATCTACGGCACTGCCGGCACGCACCATCATCATGATTTTGCGCGGGGTGGAAATGGATTCTACAAAGTCAGGAATTTCAGTATATCCTTCAATACTTTTCCCTTTGGCACGGCCGTTGATAAAGCGTTCTACCACACCTTCTTCCACTCCCGGAACAGTACGGTTAAACACGGACACATGCCATCCCTTGTCCGCCATATTCAAAGCTAAATTCTCCCCCATCACGGCAAGTCCGATTAAGCCGATATTAGTCTTTTGTCCTTTTTCTGTCATAACTTGCATTTTTTTGTTATTGTTTCATTGAAATGGAAACAATATGTCAAGGGCATTTGTTCGTATGAATTTCGAATAAAAATCGTACTTTTGCAAACATAACTCTATTTCAATGGAGAAACTTAAATTCAGTTTTATGAAAAAACTACATATCGGCTTACTGCCGCGTATCCTTATAGCCATCGCATTCGGTATTCTTTTTGGTAATTTTCTTCCCGGAGAATTGGTACGCCTGTTCGTTACATTCAACGGTATTTTCAGCGAATTTCTGAATTTCTCCATACCGCTGATTATTGTGGGACTGGTTACCGTAGCTATTGCCGACATCGGTAAAGGTGCCGGGAAACTGCTGTTGATTACCGCACTGATAGCTTACGGAGCAACCCTGTTTTCCGGTTTCCTCTCTTACTTTACAGGAGTAACTATATTTCCTCACCTGATAGAGTCCGGTGCCCCGCTGGAAGAGGTCAGTGAAGCGCAAGGGATATTGCCGTTTTTCTCAGTCGCCATTCCACCGCTCATGAATGTGATGACGGCACTGGTACTGGCTTTCACTTTAGGGTTGGGACTTGCCCAACTGAAAAACGATACACTGAAGAATGCAGCACGTGATTTTCAGGATATCATTGTCCGTATGATCAGTGCAGTGATCCTGCCGTTGCTTCCTATTTATATATTCGGCATATTCCTTAATATGACACATTCGGGACAGGTATTCTCTATCTTAATGGTATTTATAAAGATTATCGGCGTAATCTTCCTGCTGCACATCTTCCTGCTGGTATTTCAATATTGTATCGCTGCGCTGTTTGTCCGCCGGAATCCTTTTAAATTGTTAGGAAAGATGCTGCCCGCCTATTTCACGGCTTTAGGTACACAGTCTTCTGCCGCCACTATCCCTGTTACCCTGGAACAGACAAAGAAGAACGGCGTATCCTCTGATATTGCGGGGTTTGTGATCCCTCTTTGCGCCACGATACATTTATCCGGCAGCACGCTGAAGATTGTAGCATGCGCTCTTGCTCTGATGATGATGCAAGGCATACCTTTTGATTTCCCCTTGTTTGCCGGTTTCATTTTCATGCTGGGAATCACGATGGTAGCCGCTCCGGGAGTTCCCGGTGGTGCCATCATGGCATCCCTGGGTATCCTGCAATCCATGCTCGGTTTCGATGAATCGGCACAGGCACTGATGATCGCACTCTACATTGCAATGGATAGCTTCGGTACTGCCTGCAATGTAACGGGAGATGGGGCTATTGCACTGATAGTAGATAAGATATATAAGTGACAAGCCAATAAGTTTTGTATTCTCGTAAAAAATAACGAATTTTGCCCCCGCAAAAAATAATCAATAAAGAAGCCTACAATATGAAAACAGCTTTAATCTCCGGAATAACAGGTCAGGACGGTTCGTTTCTCGCCGAATTCTTATTACAGAAAGGATATGAAGTGCACGGTATTCTCCGCCGTTCTTCTTCATTCAATACAGGGCGCATCGAACATCTGTACTTCGACGAATGGGTACGCGACATGAAGCAAAAGCGCACCATTAACCTGCATTACGGTGACATGACGGACAGCAGCTCGCTGATCCGCATCATCCAACAGGTACAGCCGGACGAAATATATAACCTCGCTGCACAAAGCCATGTAAAAGTATCTTTCGACGTACCGGAATACACCGCAGAGGCAGATGCCATCGGCACGCTGCGTATGCTGGAAGCTGTCCGCATCCTCGGCATGGAGAAAAAGACAAAGATTTACCAAGCCTCCACTTCGGAACTTTACGGTAAAGTACAGGAAGTCCCCCAATCGGAAACAACTCCTTTCTATCCCCGCAGCCCATACGGAGTAGCCAAACAATACGGCTTCTGGATTACAAAGAATTACCGCGAAAGTTATGGTATGTTTACCGTAAACGGTATCCTTTTCAATCACGAAAGCGAACGCAGAGGAGAAACATTCGTAACCCGTAAGATTACGCTGGCCGCCGCCCGCATAGCCCAAGGTTTCCAGGACAAACTGTATCTGGGTAATCTGGATGCACGTCGCGACTGGGGATATGCGAAAGATTATGTAGAATGTATGTGGCTGATTCTTCAGCACGATACACCGGAAGACTTCGTGATAGCCACAGGCGAAATGCATACCGTCCGCGAGTTTGCCACCCTTGCCTTCAAGGAAGTAGGCATCGAACTGCGCTGGGAAGGTGAAGGCGTAGAAGAAAAAGGTATCGATGTGCAAACTGGAAAAACGCTTGTAGAAATAGATCCTAAATATTTCCGCCCTGCCGAAGTGGAACAGCTGTTAGGTAATCCGACAAAGGCCAAAACTCTTTTAGGCTGGAACCCGAGACAAACCAGTTTTGAAGAATTGGTGAAAATCATGGCAGCACACGATATGAAGTTTGTGAAGAAGCTATATCTGAGATCACTTGAAAAATAATATATAAAAATCAGAACTATAATGTTAGACAAGAACGCCAAAATCTACGTAGCCGGACACCGTGGTCTGGTAGGCTCCGCCATCTGGAAAAACCTGCAAGATAAAGGATATACCAATCTCATTGGCAAAACCCACAAAGAACTCGATTTGCTGGATGCCGTTTCCGTACGTAAATTCTTTGATGAAGAACAACCGGAATATGTATTCCTTGCCGCTGCTTTCGTCGGCGGCATCATGGCAAACAGCATTTACCGTGCTGACTTCATCTACAAAAACCTGCAAATACAGCAAAACGTCATCGGTGAAAGTTTTCGCCACAATGTGAAGAAACTCCTCTTCCTGGGAAGCACCTGCATCTATCCTCGTGATGCCGAACAACCCATGAAAGAAGAAGTGCTCCTCACCTCTCCGCTGGAATATACCAACGAACCATACGCCATCGCCAAGATTGCCGGACTGAAAATGTGCGAGAGTTTCAACCTGCAATATGGCACGAATTACATCGCCGTAATGCCTACCAACCTCTATGGTCCGAATGACAACTTCGATCTGGAACGCAGCCATGTGCTTCCTGCCATGATTCGCAAGATACATCTGGCTCATTGCCTGAAGCAAGGCGACTGGGATGCAATATGCAAAGATCTGAACCAGCGTCCGGTAGAAGGTATCGACGGCAACAGCAGTAAGGAAGATATTCTTGCCATCCTTGCCAAATACGGTATCAGCAACAGTGAAGTGAAATTATGGGGTACAGGCACACCTCTTCGCGAATTCCTCTGGAGCGAAGAAATGGCAGATGCCAGCATCTTCGTCATGGAGCATGTAGACTTCAAAGACACCTACAAACAAGGTGATAAAGATATTCGTAACTGCCATATTAATATAGGTACAGGCAAGGAAATCTCTATCCGCGAACTGGCCGAACTGATAGTTTCCACCGTAGGTTACCAAGGTCAGCTGACTTTCGACAGCACCAAACCGGACGGAACCATGTGCAAACTGACTGACCCCTCGAAACTGCACGCTCTGGGCTGGCACCACAAAGTGGAGATTGAAGAAGGCGTACAACGCATGTACAACTGGTACTTAGGGCGGTAATGCATTAAATTCACCACAGAGTAACACAGAGTTTTATTAATTTGAACTCAAGGAAAATAAAACTCTGTGTTACTCTGTGGTGAGATTCATCCGTCAAGCTAAATTGTACATCCCCTCCGCTTTTTTCAGTTAAAAATTTGCATTCTTTCTATAAAGCCTTATATTTGCACAAATTTCAACTAAATGTGCAATATATAATATCATGGAACAAAGTTTTATCGCCTATATTGAGAACAGCATTAAACAGAATTGGGACCTGGATGCCCTGACCGATTATAATGGGGCTACCCTGCAATACAAAGACGTAGCCCGCAAAATAGAGAAAGTACACTTAATCTTCGAAGCAAGCGGCATCAAAAAAGGAGATAAAATTGCCATCTGCGGACGTAACAGTTCACATTGGGGAGTTACTTTCCTCGCTACACTGACCTACGGTGCAGTAGTCGTTCCCATCCTTCACGAATTTAAAGCGGATAATATACATAACATCGTAAACCATTCCGAAGCCAAATTACTGTTTGTGGGCGACCAGGTATGGGAGAATCTGAACGAAGCCGCCATGACCATTCTGGAAGGCATCATCCTGATGACGGATTTCTCCATCCTGATATCCCGTACGGAAAAGCTGGATTATGCCCGCGAACACCTGAATGAACTGTTCGGCAAGAAATATCCCAAGAATTTCCGCAAGGAACACATCGAATATCACAAGGACCAGCCTGAAGAACTGGCAGTAATCAATTATACTTCCGGTACGACGAGTTATTCCAAAGGCGTAATGCTGCCCTATCGCAGCCTGTGGTCGAATACAGCATTTGCATTTGAGGTATTGCCACTGAAGGCCGGGGATAAGATTATCTCCATGCTACCGATGGCGCACATGTATGGCCTGGCATTCGAATTCCTGTACGAGTTCTCCGCAGGATGTCAGATATACTTCCTCACCCGTATGCCAAGTCCGAAGATTATCTTCCAGGCATTCTCGGAAGTGAAGCCGCACCTGGTGGTAGCCGTACCGCTTATTATAGAAAAGATTATCAAGAAGAACGTGCTTCCGAAACTGGAAACACCAACCATGAAACTATTGCTTAAAGTCCCCATCATCAACGACAAGATCAAGACAACCGTACGCGAAGGAGTAGTCAGTGCCTTCGGTGGACGTTTTGCGGAAGTTATTGTAGGGGGTGCCGCTTTCAACCAGGAAGTAGAACAGTTCCTTCGCATGATAGAATTCCCCTACACGGTAGGTTACGGAATGACAGAATGCGGGCCGATCATCTGTTACGAAGACTGGTCACGCTTCAAACCGGGTTCCTGCGGTAAGGCCGTCCCCCGTATGGAAGTGAAAATCCTTTCTCCTGATCCGGAAAACATAGCGGGAGAAATCGTATGCCGCGGACCTAACGTCATGCTGGGATATTATAAAAATGAAGAAGCCACCCGTGAGGCTATTGATGCAGACGGTTGGTTGCACACCGGTGACCTTGCGCTGATGGATGCCGAGGGCAATGTAACCATCAAGGGACGCAGCAAGAACATGCTGCTCGGTGCCAGCGGACAGAATATCTATCCCGAAGAAATAGAAGACAAACTGAACAACCTGCCGTATGTCGCCGAAAGCATCATCGTACAGCAAAATGAAAAGCTTGTCGGACTGGTATATCCTGACTTTGACGATGCTTTTGCGCATGGTCTGACCACTACGGACATCGAACGTGTCATGGAAGAAAACCGCGTTGCGTTAAACGCAGAGCTTCCGGCATACAGCCAGATATTCAAAATGAAAATCTATCCCGAAGAATTTGAGAAAACGCCCAAACGCTCCATTAAACGGTTCTTATACCAAGAGGCGAAGGGATAAGAAAAAGAAACTAACCTTTATAAAGTATCATCTCAAATGAAAAACGAATTATTACTGTCTGCTGCCATATTGCCCATGTGTGGTATGGCAGGAGAAGCGATTGCGGCATCTCCGGCAAAGGGAGTGCCGAAAGAAAAGCAACGTCCGAACATAGTTCTGTTTTTGGTTGACGACATGGGATGGCAGGACACTTCGCTGCCTTTCTGGACTCAACGAACGCATTACAACGACACTTACCACACGCCGAATATGGAACGCCTGGCGGCACAAGGGAAGATGTTCACACAAGCATACGCCTGTAGTATCAGCTCCCCCACCCGGGTCAGTCTTTTTACAGGGATGAATGCCGCGCGGCATCGTGTGACAAGTTGGACATTACGCAAAAATACAACGCATGAACAACCGGACTCTGTGATGATCTATCCGGAATGGAATGTGAATGGTATTTGTCAGGAACCGGGAATCGAACGCACTACACAAGTCACTACGCTTGCACAAGTGCTTAAAGAGAACGGATACCAGACCATTCATTGCGGTAAAGCCCACTTTGGAGCCAATGATACTCCCGGAGCTGATCCGCTGACGATGGGCTTTGAAGTAAACATAGCCGGACACGCTGCCGGTTCACCGGCCAGTTACTACGGCAAGAATAATTTCGGTAATAAGCCGGACGGGAAAAGTCCGTTGGCAGCAGTTCCGGGATTGGAAAAATATCATGGTACGGACACCTTCCTCAGCGAAGCACTTACACTGGAAGCGATGAAGGCCTTGGATAGCGCACAACAGAAAGATGAACCATTCTTCTTATATATGGCTCATTATGCCATTCATACGCCTATACAACCGGACTATCGCTTCTATCAGAAATATCTGGATAAAGGACTTCCACCCGTAGAGGCCGCCTATGCCACCCTCATTGAAGGGATGGATAAAAGTCTGGGAGATCTGATGGATTATCTGGAACGCAACCATCTGACAGAAAATACAGTCATTCTCTTCATGTCCGATAATGGCGGACTGGCTGCACATACCCGTGCCGGAGAACTGCATACACAGAATTACCCGCTTAACAGCGGAAAAGGTTCCGCTTACGAGGGCGGTGTACGCGAACCGATGATCGTGAGCTGGCCCGGTGTAGTAGCTCCGGACACGAAATGTGGAGATTATCTGATGATTGAAGATCTCTACCCGACTATTCTTGAGATAGCAGGCGTCCAGAAGTACACTACCGTGCAAAAACGGGATGGTATCAGTTTTATGCCGTTGTTGACAGGAAAGGGTAAAGTCAAGGATCGTGATATCTATTGGCACTATCCCCATAGTTGGGGACCTTCGGGCCCGGGTATTGGGGCTACCTGCTCCATCCGCTCCGGTGACTGGAAACTTGTATATTACTTTGCGGACGGTAAACGTGAACTGTTTAATATTCCGGAAGATATCAGCGAGAAAAACGACGTGGCTATAAAGAATCCGCGTATCGTAAAGAAATTAGCACAGAAATTAAGTAACTATCTCCGGTCGGTAGATGCACAGCGTCCTACGCTTCGTGCCACCGGCAAATTAGCCCCTTGGCCGGACGAAATTAAAGATTGAAACCAATGAGACGATTATTTCCATCCATTATTGCATTACTGATGGTTGCGGGTACACTCCCTGCACAGACCACTGACAGTCCGTCAACAACAAAGAAAGACAGAGAGCCTGTCGGCATCAACCTATCCTTGTGGAAGAACATGTCTACACAGCAGACTGATACTGTCGGCAGTACCTGCCTCAACCTCGGTCTTTTTTCCTCCATGAACCGCCTGAACGGCGTGGGTATCAATCTACTGGGTGGAGTGGTGTTGCGTGACATGAACGGTGTACAAATCACAGGACTTGCCAACTTAGTAGGAGGCAGTATGCGAGGCGTCCAGATTGCCGGTATCAGTAACGTGAATGGGAATAATCTCAGTGGCGTATCCATATCCGGTTTAGTCGGCATCACGGGAAATCATGCACAAGGTGTCATTTTCTCGGGGCTCACCAATATAACAGGAGACAACACCAGTGGTGTTATCATAGGTGGTCTGCTGAACATTAGCGGTGAAAACTCTTCGGGTGTGCACCTGGCAGGATTAGCCAATATTGCAGGTGAGAGCTTCAATGGCATCACCACTTCCGGACTTCTGAATATTGTAGGCCAAAGTCTGCGAGGCATACAAATCAGCGGCTTGGGTAACATCACAGGAGAAGACATGCACGGTATGCAAATATCCGGACTCGGTAACGTGGTAGGCGGAAGTTTTACCGGTGCACAACTTGCCCCCATGAACATGGCAAAAAGCGGAAAAGGATTGCAAATTGGATTATTCAATTACTATAAGGAGAACTTCGATGGCTTCCAGTTAGGTCTGGTAAATGCCAATCCGGATACGAAAGTACAGCTAATGCTTTTCGGAGGAAACACTACAAAGCTGAATGTAGGTGCCCGTTTCAAGAACAAGTTGTTCTATACCATCTTAGGCGGTGGTACGCATTATCTGGATTTCAGCGATAAGTTTTCCGCCTCCCTCTTCTATCGTGCCGGTCTCGAATTACCTTTGTACAAGCAGTTGTTCATCAGCGGTGACCTGGGCTTCCAGCACATCGAAAACTTCAAGAATAAAGATTACGGTTTCCCTGCACGCCTCTATGCCCTCCAGGCACGCGTCAATCTGGAATATCGCTTAACAGACCGCCTCGGTATATTTGTCACCGGTGGTTACGGCGGCAGCCGCTACTACAACAAGGGAGTTACTTACGATAAAGGAGTGATCCTGGAAGGAGGAGTGGTGCTGTTTAAATACTAAGTATTAACGTAAATTCGATATAAGAATTGGCGTATAACGGTATAGTAATGAGTTTTCACCACAGAGTAACACAGAGTTTCACAGAGTTTAATCAATTTGAAATCAAAAGAATAGAACTCCGTGAAACTCTGTGTTACTCTGTGGTGAATTCATTCATAACCCGAAATAATGAGTCATTTACGTTATTAGGTCTTAAACATTTGTCAATACATTATGTGTAGCAGTCAATACCTAATACTCAGTATTCAGTTCTTTTCCTTTATAAATCCCGTCCTATACGCTACCAGCAACTTCTTCAGGTCCTGTATCTGCGTTACCAGTACTTTTCCCTTATCGGTATCTTTCACCATCATGCGTTGTGAATTGAACTCAACGACGAAAGTATTGGATTTGATATCCTGTCCCTCTTCTATTGCTTTCTGACGGCTTTGGAACGGTTCATGTTGCACTAGCTGTAAGCCATGTGAATGATATACCAGCGTATATCCGGCAATTCCGGTTTCCGGCTGATATGCTTTAGAGAATCCACCGTCAATCACCAGCAGTTTACCGTCTGCTTTTATCGGCTTCTCACCTTTGATAATCTTCACAGGCACATGCCCGTTAATGATGTGTGAATGAGGACCTGTAACCTCAAATTCCGCAAGAATACGCTCGCAAATATCCGCACGGTTACGCAAAGTATAATAATATCCTTTGGTTTCCTTAGACAGTTCTTTATCTCCGATGAAATAGCGTTCAAACGTTGCCATCTTATCCTTGTCAAACGATGGAGCATTTGGGCCACACCACATATACCACACATAATCCAGCGCAAAACTCTTCTCCTCCGTACCGTCTTCATCAAAATAAGCTGTACGTATCAGCTGATCCGTTTTACACAATAATTTCTTACCCCAATATTCTTTCTTTCCGATGCGGACACGCTTGAAACTACCATCTTCATTCAGAGGCATCGAAGCATGATACAACAGGTTACTATTACAAATCAGATACATACCACCATACGTAAATAAACAGCGCATGTGCTTCTTCAGCTTTTCACTGTTCATGAACGAAGCATGAATCTTATCAATCAACTCCCGTTCCTCATCTGACAGGCGATACGGATCAGCCGGATCAATCGTCGGGAAGTTGGTGTCGCGAAGCGGATATTCCTTTCCTTCGTACACAAAAACACCTTTCTCGAAATCAATCTTTTCCAGCAACTTTCGGTTCTGCATGCCAAACTCAGGACGACGATCTATAATCTCCGCTTCCAGTTTAAACTGTATCACCGTAATGGCTTTATGCATCTGGGTAATCAACCGCAAAGTCTTCTCGTTATAGTTACCATCTGCGAAGTTCATCTTCGGTGCAAAGATTGTACAGGGATCATCCGCATAGGTATCCATGGCAAACGTGGCAAGCGGCAGCAAGTTAATGCCATACCCGTCTTCCAATGTCGCCAGATTAGCGTAACGCATCGACATACGGATCACATTGGCAATACAGGCGTCATTACCCGACGCTGCTCCCATCCAAAGAATGTCATGGTTTCCCCACTGGATATCGAAGTTATGATAATCGCAGAGTGTATCCATAATGATATGTGCTCCCGGACCACGGTCGTAGATATCTCCTACGATGTGCAGGGAATCAATCGTCAGCCGCTGGATAAGATTACACATCGCGATGATGAAATCATCTGAACGCTTGGTAGAGATGATAGTGCTGATAATCACATTGATATAGGCATGCTTATTAGGCTCTACACTCGACTCATGCAGCAATTCCTGAATGATATACGAAAATTCTGCCGGAAGTGCCTTGCGTACCTTTGAGCGTGTATATTTGGAAGATACATTCTGGCAAACTTTCACCAGCTGGTTCAATGTTATCAGATACCAGTCGTCCAGGTCAGCCTCCTGTTCTTTAATCAGCTGCAACTTCTCTTCGGGATAGTAAATCAGCGTACATATCTCTTTCTTCTCACTTTCACGCAGGGTATGCCCGAAGATTTCATTCACTTTTCGCTTCACGGCTCCCGAAGCGTTCTTCAACACATGCTGAAAAGCTTCATATTCACCATGAATATCGGTCAGGAAGTGTTCTGTCCCCTTCGGGAGGTTCAGTATAGCTTCCAAATTGATTATTTCTGTACTGGCATCCGCAATTGTAGGGAAACTGCGTGACAGCAACTGCAAATAACGCAAGTCGCTCATGATGCTTTCAGGGGTAATATTACTCATGATATCTAATTACAAATTACAATTTACAATTTACAAATTATATATGGGCTTGTGTCTTCATTCCAAACCTCAACTCTACGTTTCTAATCCTCAACTCTACGTTCCCAATCCTCAACTCTACGTTCCCAATCCTCAACTCTACATTCCCAACTCTTCACTATCAACTTAAAAAGAACATCAACAGCACTTGTGCAATAATCACACGCAGGAACATGCACAAAGGATAAACCGTAGCATAAGAAACTGAAGGATTATCACCGGGAATGGTATCATTCACATAATTCAATGCCATCGGATTCGCCATACTTCCACACAACATACCGGCTACCGAACCGAAGTCCACCTTCATCCAACGAAAAGCAATAACTCCCATAATCAATACAGGAACTACCGTCAGCGCACAGCCCACAGCTATCCACAGCAATCCTTCGGGACGAAAGACTGTATCGAAGAAATGAGCGCCCGCGTCCAGGCCCAGACAAGCCAGATAAAGCGACAAACCCAGTGCACGAAGCATCAGGTTCGCACTGCGTGTAGTATACGTAACCATGTGCATTCTGGGGCCGAAAGTACCGATAAGGATACCTACGATAATCGGTCCGCCTGCCAATCCCAGCTTCACCGGAGTGCTTACACCCGGAATAGCAATAGGGATAGCACCCAGGGCAAGTCCCAAGATAATACCAACAAATACAGCCACGAGATTAGGTTCTTTCAGGCTCTTCACTGCATTTCCCAGTACTCTTTCCACATTCTGTATAGCAGCGGCCTCACCTACTACCGTCAACCGGTCGCCCAATTGCAAGGTAAGCTCTGCCGTAGCCAGCAGCAATACTCCGCTACGATATACACGGCTGATATTGATTCCATAATGATTGCGCAGATGAAGCGAACCCAATTTCTTTCCGTTCAGTTCCGGACGTGTCACCACAATGCGCTGTGAAATCAGCTGGCTGTCGATGGCATTCCAATCAATGTCTTCCTTGTTCCAGTCCGTATTTTCCTGCTCACCAAACAGTACGGTTAGTGCAGGCACATTCTTTTCCGAGGTGATGACCAGCAGGCGGTCGCCTTCTTTTATCACTTTCTCAGAAGTGGGAATGCTCACATTCCCATCCCGCCACAAACGGGATATGACGAATTTAGGATAACTCAATTGAGCTATATACTTCACACTCATATTAAAAATTGCCGGATTGTGGACCTGAAATGCAACGATATACGGTTTGTTCGCATCGTCTTTCTCTTTGATCTCCAAGTCTTCCTTACGAACCAGTGCCTTGCGTATCATCAGAATACCAAGAATTACTCCCACTACGCCCAACGGATATGCCACCGCACATCCCAAAGCCGGCGTATTTGCTTCGATGCCCATCTGTTTCAGAGTTTGCTGTGCAGCACCCAGCGCAGGTGTGTTAGTAGTAGCACCACAAAGAATTCCCACCATATCCGGCAGCGATATTCCCAGTCCGTAACTTCCTAAGAGTGTCATCACCGTACCAATCAGCACTACCCCCACAGCCAGCATATTCAGTTGTACGCCGCCCGTACGGAACGAACTGAAGAAACCGGGGCCAACCTGTAAGCCTAACGCATACACAAAGATTACCAACCCGAAACTCTCCGCATAGTTCAGCATTTGCGAGTCGATAGACAACCCGAAATGTCCGGCAATGATACCTGCAAAAAACACAAACGTCACGCCTAACGATATGCCGCAGATGTGTATTTTTCCCAGTCCCAAGCCGATAGCGGAGATCAACGAGAGTACCACAACCGCCTGTAGAGCGGAATGTTCAACGAATAAACTGTATAACCAATCCAATGTGTTTACGCTTTTAATTGATTTCGGAGTGCAAAGATAGGAAGTATTCCCGGAGAATGAGAATTAATTGCATAAAAAAAGCGGTCATCATTATTTGATAACCGCCTTATACCTTGTACACCCTCAGGGACTCGAACCCTGGACCCATTGATTAAGAGTCAATTGCTCTACCAGCTGAGCTAAGAGTGCATTATGCTTTTTTTTACCGTAGTGGATACGAGAATCGAACTCGTATTACATGCGTGAGAGGCATGTGTCCTAACCGTTAGACGAATCCACCGGCTGTTTGCGGAAGCGGGGGGATTCGAACCCCCGGTACAGTTACCCGTACGTCAGTTTAGCAAACTGGTGGTTTCAGCCACTCACCCACACTTCCTTAAACCTGCATTGTTTCTCAAATGCGGTGCAAATGTATGGGAAACTTTTGGACTATGCAAATCTTTCCATCATATTTTTTTCTGACTTTTTTCAATAAAAGATGTAATCTGTTAAAAGTCAAAAGCAAAGCATAGAAAAAAAAAGATGAAAGAGTGAAAGAATTTGTGTTCAAATTGAAAGTTCCATTTATTTCTTTTCTGTACGGTTATGAATTAATTCACCACAGATTACACAGATTCACACAGATTTTATTTTACTGATTATTAGATTAATAAATCTGTGTGAATCTGTGTAATCTGTGGTGAGTCTTATTCATTACTATACCGAAACGAATTAATTTTAATGCGGTGCCCCTGAAAATTGACTCATATCAATTCCCCTATCCTTCCCTTTGCGTACCTTTGCGCGATTTTTCATCACCGTGTCTCAAACACATACGAAATGATACATCAGGAAAGTTTAAAAAAGAGGCTTGCCAAACTTGCCGCCCCTATTTTTATAGAAACTCTGCTCATTATGATGCTGGGTGCTGTAGATACCATTATGCTGAGTCGCCACTCCGATAGTAGTGTTGCGGCTGTAGGGGTGGTCAACCAGATTATCATGCTCACTTTTCTCGTATTCGAGGTCATCAATCTCGGAACTTCCGTCCTTTGCTCCCAATATCTCGGTGCTCGCCTGCAAAAGAAAGTAGTGCAAGTGGTCGGTGTTTCAATCCTTGTGAACATAGTGGTAGGCGTATCCATCAGCCTACTCCTTTTCTTTGGTGCCGGACCTATCCTGCGCCTGATGGGACTGACTTCCGAACTGATGACTGACGGCATGGACTATATGCGTATTGTAGGCGCGTTTGCCTTCTTCCAAGCCATTTCATTAACGCTTTCCGCCTCCCTGCGCAGTGCCAACAAGGCCATTTATCCGATGTTAGTAACCGTTGTTGTCAATATCCTAAATATAGTAGGTAATTACTCACTCATCTTCGGTCGCTTTGGTTTTCCCGAGCTCGGCGTAGAAGGAGCTGCCATCTCTACTGCTTTCAGCCGGGGTGTATCTATGATACTTTTATTCATTATCCTGTTTCGCAAACATATCCACCGCTTCCCCGTTGCCTATTTCCGCCCGTTCCCATGGATAGAGCTAAAGAACCTGATGAAAATCGGCCTTCCCTCCGCCGGCGAACAACTTTCCTACAGTTCTTCGCAAGTAGTGATTACCTTCTTCATCAATATGCTGGGAGTCGAAGCTCTTGCCACACGCACCTATTGTGTCAATATCATCATGTTTGCCTATCTGTTCAGCATCTCCATGGCGCAGGGTGGTGCCATTTGCATCGGGCATCTCATCGGAGAAAAGAAACCTCATGCCGCTTTCCTCATGGGTAAATATGTTATGAAGAAATCCGTCATGATCACCGTTATACTCTCCACCATCCTTGCTATATTCGGAAACACGATCTTCCATTGGCTTACCACCAATGAAGAAATCATCCGGCTCGGAACCACCATCCTCATCATCGACGTCATTCTTGAAATCGGACGTCCCATCAATATTTTCGCAACAAATGCCTTGCGTGCCGCCGGGGATGTCACCTACCCCTTCTATGTCGGTCTGGTTGTTCAGTGGAGCGTTGCCGTCGGCTTGGGCTACATCATCGGTATCCCTCTGGAGTGGGGAATCTGCGGTATGTGGGTCGCTTTCTTGCTGGACGAGAACATCCGTGGAGCCATCTTCGTAAAACGCTGGTACAGTATGAAATGGACGACAAAAGGGTTTGTTAAGTGATTAGTAGCCTGAACAATGCTAATCACTTATCACTAACCACTAATCACTTAATAAGATTTGATATAAATCAAATCTTTTATACCTTTGTCCCCGGAAACAGTTACAGAAACCAGCGAACAATTATGGATACACTATTAAAAGAAACAGTTGATGCCACTGTGAACTCTCGTTATCCGGGCATGGCACCTGAAGGTAGAAAACTGATAGAAGATATTCTGATCCGCAAAGAGCTGGAAAAGGGTGAACTCTTATTCAAGGAGGGACAAGTCTGCCACCACATGGTATTTGTCGGAAAAGGCATGATGCGTCAATTCTATTATAAAAACGGTAAGGACGTCACCGAACACTTTTCCTACGAGGGTTGTGTCATCATCTGCATCGAAAGCACTCTGAAACAAGAACCGACCCGCCTGATGGCAGAGGCCCTGGAGCCTTGTACAGTCTACCTTCTCCCCTACGACAAATTCATGAGATTGACCGAAATCTCCTGGGAAATAAATATGTTCTATCGCAAGATATTGGAATACTCACTCATCGTATCCCAGGTGAAAGCCGATTCATGGCGTTTCGAGACAGCCCGTGAACGCTACAATATGCTGATGCACACCCATCCGGAAGTCATCAAGCGGGCTCCATTGTCACATATCGCATCTTATTTGCTAATGACACCCGAAACTCTCAGCCGTGTACGCTCGGGGATATTGTAAGAAATACGATAAGAATATTCAGTTTTTGATTTATATCAAATCATTTTTCCCTGAAACTCTCTACCTTTGCGCCATCAGAAAAGAAATAGAATTAGTTTTTATAGGTAAAAGAGATTAGTTTTTAGGGTATAAATTAAAAAAGAGGTAACAACTGAGTAAGGTTGTTGCCTCTTTTTTCGTTTACACTACAAAAATCATTTAAAAAACATGTAATGATGCAAATTAATTTATATATTTGTACGGATGGAAATGAAGACACACGTATCACTACTGAAAACAATATTGTTTCTTACCCTTGTACTGGTCGGATGCCAGGGAAGTTCAGATAAAGAGACACCTCCGGTAGAGCTACCACAAGAACTATTCCGGGATGGGGATATCGCTTTCAGAAGAGGAACAGGGATTACCAGTAGAGTAGTGTTGGCTGCAGACCGGGAAGGTGCTTATTCGCATACCGGCATCCTGAAAAAGAAAGCCGGACAATGGTATGTGATACATGCCGTGCCTGGTGAACCGGATTTTAAGGACGACCCTGATCGTGTAAAAATGGAAACTGTAGAAGTGTTCTTTGAGAAAAGAAAAGCTGTTAACGGAGCTATCATGCGTGTATCAGGAGATTCGGTAGCCAGATACCGGGCAGCAACTCACGCGGAACATCTTTATGAGAGCCATGTGTTATTCGATCATGATTATGATTTGGCAGACACCACCAAGATGTATTGCACGGAGTTGATAGACTTTGTATACAGAAAAGAGGGAATAGATTTACCCGAAGGGCGTGTCAGCCACGTAAATATTCCCGGATTCAGAGGAGATTATCTCCTGCCCAACGATATTGCGCAGAGCAAGCGTCTCTGTTTGATATACTATTTTTAAATACACATTAATCACTTTAAAAAAAAGCGTATGAAAAAGGTATTTTATTTTAGTCTGATGGTTATGACTATGTTTTTAATGACAGCTTGCTCTTCAAGTGGCCCGGGAGATGCTATGAAAAAGTATGGTAATTACCTCATCAAAGGTGACTATGAGAAATTTGTAGACGGACTTGCATTCGATGAGAGCGTAGGTGCGGAGAAAATGAAAGAGCAAAAGGACGGGCTTGTGTCCATGCTGAAAGAGAAAGTTTCCAAAGAATATGAAAAAAAGGACGGACTGAAAAGTATAGAGATCATATCAGAAGAAATATCGGAAGATGGAAACACCGCAACAGTAAAGATTAAGCAAACCTACGGAAACGGAGAAACGCAGGATGGTACACAATCAATGGTAAAAAGAGATGGCAAATGGCTAATGTCAGTAGATAAGTAAGCTTTTCTTTTTGCTTAGTAGAGCTCACCTTGCCCAACTTCCGTAAAGAGTTGGGCGAGCTTTTCTATTACTGGTTTTACATAATGTGCTCCTTTTTCTGCTGAAGCTTTCTTGGGATTCCCTACCCCACTATCTATCGTAGCTTTATCCCAATGACGAGGTGCCCAGCCCACCTTCTCATTCAGCGAAGGAATGGCAAACGGCTTGGATTCTCCATCGCCTGCTTCATCCAGATTCACTAATTCCGGATGGTAATGCATCATCACAGAAGTTTCCGATTCACCGGCATGATCGTCTATTTCAGCTTCAAAGTAGCCTTTGGGAGAAACAATACTGAACCAGTCAGTGGCTATAATCAGGAAATCCGGATAGACAAAAGCAAGGTCACGTATCATGCCTTTGAAGTTATTGCCTCCATGCCCGCTGATAATAATCAATTTACGCATCCCCTGAGCATGCAGGGAAGCTACAATATCTTCCAGAATGGCCTGCTGGGTAGAGTAGCGGGTGTGTATGCAGAAAGGAAGTTCACGCTGTCCGGGATTATGAGCACCAAAAGGTACGGGAGGCATCACCATACAGCGCACACCTGAATGCTCCAGTGCCAAAGCAGCGGCATCTACGGCTATATCATGGGGCAGAATACAATCAGTAAGATACGGAAGATGCAGATTATGGGGTTCCGTAGCGCCCCAGGGGAGTATGACAACATCATACTTCACATCCTTTACTTTTCCATAGCAGGATACAGTAAGATCAATTTCTCTTTTTTCCATGCTTTCTTATTTTTGAGAGTATTTGATAGCTGCAAAAATAAAGAATATTCCGACACTGTGTACTATTGCTTACGATATTCTTTCGGAGACATACCTGTGTGATGCTTGAAGTATTTGCCAAAGAAAGACTGATTGGCAAAATGAAGCTCGTCCGAGATCTCCTGAATACTCATTTCAGAAGATTTCAACAGAGCTTTGGCTTCCAGAATAACGAGACTGTCAATCCATTCACCGGCCGTCTTTCCGCTCACTTCTTTTACAGCTGTAGAAAGATGCTTGGCTGTGAGGAACATCTTGTCGGCATAATAAGCCACACTTCGTTCTACCTTATATGATTCGGAAATCGAACGAATAAAACGTTCAAAGAGATCTTCTTTCCGAGTTTTCGTTTTTCTGACCGCAGGCTCATTGCCCTGATAGATACTATATATCTCATAAAACAAAGAAAGAATCAATCCTTGTGTAATCTCTTTACGGAAAGGGTTGTCCTTCAGTTTTACTTTCTTCTGAAGGAAAGAATAATATTCCTGAATGGCATCCATCTCTTCCGGTTTAAGGTGTACACAGGGCTGTTCCTTAATCATGAAAAACAAAGGGAACAACTGCTGCACCGTAGGAAGTACATCATCAATGAACTGTCCGGATACTACAATGAAAACTCCGGTAAAATCATCCGAGCGCTCCACTTGCTGCAATATCTGCTCGGGCAGCGTGACCACCAGGACACCTGCGGTTAGTTCATGCTCTTTCAGATTGATGCGTATCCGGCAATGCCCTTTCAGGCAAAGTGTCAGGCAAGACGCATTCAGACGCGTAGGGTAACCAAACAAGGGAATATCTCCTATATTGTCGAATATGGCAAAATCATTCCCGATAAAATCCATTGCCGGAAAACGGCGAATAGTTGCTATGTCTACGTTCTTTATATTTTTCATCTCCCTTTCTTAATTACGCGGCAAACATAAGCAATATTTCGCTGAAAACCGTCCGAAATCTCCTAAAAAAAAGAAAAAAGGAACATTTGTATAAGAAAGGGCTTCTGAAATTATGCTCTTACAATAAATTCATAAGCCCTTGCAATAATTTCGGAAGCCCCCGCAATATTAAATTTAGACCTTAATCTAATTCATAATCTTAAAACCGATAAAAAACGTTCTCGGCTGTGTAGGTCCGTAAAAGTAACCGGAGTCGCGGAACTCCCCTTTATCCAGGTCTTTTTGGAAACTATTAAAGATATTTTGTACACCGGCATTGAGTTGCAACTTGATATGGTCATGCAAAACAAAAGTGTAATTCAACTTCAGATTGAGATCGAAGAAATCGGGAGTATTCTCCATACGGTCTTTCTCGATATTACAGAAAGCTCCTTCAGGAGCATCTACCGGTGCATAGTGAGGAACGATCATCTTACCGGTGTAGATACCCGACAAAGAGAAATCAAAGTTCTTCAACGGCGCAGAAGAGAAAGTAAAATAACCGTAGTAATCCGGTGTACGCATCATACGCTTGGTGGTCAACTCTTCATCATCTACTTCGGTCCAAACTTCAGCTTTCGTATAGCGGCTACGCTGTGCCGTGAAACCTAACTGGAACTGCGCTTCTTTGCCATGAGCCAGCTTTGCATCCAGATTGACACCGTATACACGTGCTCCACTACCATTGCGACGTTCTTTTATCTTATCACCGTTCTCATCTTTACCGATATCTTCCAACACGAATACATGGCGCAGATCTGTGTAGAAACCTTCCAACAGAACGTTTGCCTGCCAGTGTCCGAGGTATGTACTCCAATCTATAGAACCGCTGTAACTATTAGAGCGCTCTTCACGCAGATTGTCAGCCAGCTTAATCTGAACGCCCTCACCGCCTACAGCGGTCACATGCAAGTCTTCATCATAAGCCTGTGGTGCACGGAAACCGGTAGAATACGTCAGACGAGCCTGAAAATCTTCAGTCGGCTTATAGAGGAAATTGACGCGCGGACTGAAAATTAGTTTGTCTATCAGATTATGCTTGTCAAGGCGAGCACCTACCAACATGGTAAGCTGACTCATCTTCCATTCATTCTGAACAAAAGCACTGGCAATACGTACATCCTGCTTCATATCACGGTGATAACCGGTCATGACATCATGCAGGGAGTTATTCTGATATTCCAATCCACCGGTAAAAGTGGCCGGAGCAAAGAAACAGTTATTCATATTACCAACATACATACCACCGGCAACCCAGGTCAGATCATCAGTCTTACCATAAGCATTCAGGTCTTGCTGAGCCCCATAGTAACTGTTTCTGTCTGTATGCTGCACAGAGCCGTAAAGAGATATTTTATGCTTATATTCACGCCAGAACAGATCGTAGCTGGCACCTCCACTATTGATGATGTGCTTGGTCTGTTCTGTGATGTCGGACTCATGGGGCTGCAAATCAAACTTATTGCCACCGCGTCGGAACTCGTTGGTTGTATGATATTCCAAATTGATGCGACTGAAGTGTGTAGGACGATAGTAAGCACGGAAACCAAAGGTATTCATGTTCAGCTTACCGAGTTCGGAGAAGCCGTCATCGTCACGGTCATAGGGATTACGGTTGCGATAGCTTTCATACAAGGCAATACCATAGGAATTATCTTTAGCAACCAAGGAGACATTACCGCCCATATATTGCTCCCACGACTGTCCGTCCATGCACGAAAACATACTGGAAACTTGGAAGGAATTACTGATAGGGTCTTTGGTGATAATATTGATAGTACCTCCCACTGCATTCGCTCCGAACAGGGCAGAGCCACCACCACGTACAACTTCTACCCGCTCTATCATATTTACAGGAATTTGCTCCAGTCCATACACGCCGCTAAGGGCACTAATGATCGGGCGACTATTAATCAGAATCTGAGAATACGGGCCTTCCAGACCATTGATACGCACCTGGGGAAAACCACAATTCTGACAATTGTTCTCTACACGCAAGCCGGACTGGTAATTCAGAGTCTTTGCCAAGTCGGTGGAGTTCACCATCTCAAAAAGTTTGGTACTCATCACATTCACAACAACCGGGGCATTCTTCCGGCTCACTTCATTGCGATTGGCAGATACAACCACTTCATCAGTCATGAAGCTTTCCTCCGCCATCGGGAAGTGCACAACTGCGGTAAAATCCTTACTGACAGTTACTTCTTTTTCCTGTGTCTTATAACCTACAGCTGATACACGAAGCGTATATTTTCCGGCAGGAAGCTTGCGAAATTCGAACTGGCCTTCTTCATTTGAGACTGTTCCCTGGCCGTTTTCTTTAATCAATATAGTTGCATAAGGTATATTTTCTTCTGTTCCTTTCACAATCACGTGACCGGAAATCATGTTGCCTTCCTTTATAGGATTTACAGCATAGAGGCTGATGCAAACCACCGTAAGCACCAGCGCAAGTATATGTTTTTTCATTAATTTGCGCTCAAAAAATGTATGTATTGATAAAAATTAAGTAACGCTTAAAAAAGAACTTGGTGCATAAGCAAGTTCTGAGAGTAAGCTTATAAATGATAATTTACCAGCGTAGCGCTGGAGCAAGGTTCTCCTTCGGCGTGCAAGTAATCTTTCAGACACGGATGACACGGATGACGCGGATTCTTTTTTCCTTCGGTGTGATATGCCGGTATGTATAGCGCAGCTTTAAAAATCCGCGTCATCCGTGTCATCCGCGTCTAAAAGATTAAAGTCCGCGTTCGTCCGCCTTATCCGCGTAGTCCGCGTACCCATTCCCTCGCCGCTAAATTATCATTTACGCCGCGAGCGCCGGCGGAGCACGAAGAGAAATAGTCTGTTTTCCCCCTCCTTTTATCAAAGGCGACACCTGTTCTGCTTCCAGCACTGCCAGAAGTATTCGCATGGGGTGCAGATCTTCATATACATCAACCTCCGGAGCCTGGAAAGTTGACAAACGACCAATAACGAGAAGTTCGGATTTGGAGTGTGTATGTTTACCGTGAAACGGATGGGAGTGCGTAATGATCACTCCATTGACATAGTGAACGTGAGTAAAAGCTGTAATACTTGTCTGATATGCCACAAACAGCACCAACAAACATACAGCTCCTATAATTCTTTTCATCTCTTTGTTCACGTTCCTACCACCCTTTTAAAATTTGCGACTGCAAAGATAGCGATTATTTTTCCACTTTTCCAAACAAGTATTCATAATCCCTTTTGGCGGCAGGCTCTACCCATTCTTCGGGAATAAATTTCCATTGCCCTAATGCATGTGGCTCAATCACACCCTTTTTCTCTATATACTGCATCAAGTAATAACGCAGATCTTTATCTGTAGAGAACAAGATACGCCCTTTCAATTCATCTTGAGGAATCCCGGCTCCCTTAGTCAACAATTCTCCACCACCATTACCACGGTATGAATTCAGTGCTACTTTATACATCTTGTCCATAGAAAAAGGAGTGCCATCAGCCATACTGATAATAGTAATCTTCTCCCCTTTCGGTTTTGTTACATCTACCGTATATATGATGCCGGCTGCCGAATCGAAGTTAAAACTAAAATTCTGGAAAGAAGCACGATCCGTTGCACCTTCACGACGCTGTTTGCGGAACAATAACAGATGGTCATCAGCTGATTTCATCTGATTCGTCCACAAGTTATATGACATTTCCAGCGCATCCTTCACCTCCTTACCGGACAGTTTCATGGTATAGAGCATGTTCTCATACTTATATAAGTTGAACATATCGCTCACAAACACATCCCCCTTGTTAATTTCCGTATCATACGACAGGGGCGCAGCAAGCGATATATCAGCATTGGTTATTTCAAGCTGCAACAAATGAATCAGGTCAATAAAGGCAGAAGAACCGAAATAGGCAGGACGCGTGGAAATGGTCTCTGTGAAGCTGCCTATTTTCTTGGATACGAAATCCTGCACCGCATTAAACTGGGGAGCAAAATGCTTCATGAAATCCTCACTTGCAGCATAATCTTTCATATCCGTCAAAGCACCGTCAATATGCTTCTCTATGACTTTTCCTTTTCGAAGTTTCAAAGTTACATCTGCGTTTGCCACAACAATTCCCTTGCTTGCGGGATCCATAATCAAGACAGAATCTCCGGCTATATTTTTAATCTTCTTCAATTCACGGGCATGATCGTGTCCCATCAGGACGATATCGAATCCGGGAATGTTACGAGCTACTTCTACAGAAGCATTTTCACGATACTTACCGCCCATCAGCAATGCATCCTGTCCGGCATGGAAAATACCGATCACCAGATCAGGCTTCTCTTTTTCCCGGATAATCTTCATCCATTTGCGAGCCGTTTCTTCCATATCATCAAAGCGCAGTCCTTTCCATAAGTTCTCTGACAACCATACAGGAATAGCAGGAGTAATCATACCCAACACTACGATCTTCACGCCATCTCGCTCCAATACTTCATAAGGTTTGAAATGAGTCTTTCCCGTAGCTGTATCAATAATATTAGCGCCTAAAATGGGAAACTTGCAGTCGTCTGCCCAACGGTCGAACACGGCACGTCCGGTCTCCACATCATGATTACCCATATTGCCGGTATTATACTGCATATAGTTCAACACTTCAGCTGCCAGATGCGGAGAAACAGTGTCAATATAATTGTAATAATAGGCACAAGGCTGGCCTTGCAGAATATCCCCGTTATCTAATAGAAGCAGGTTATCTTTATAGACTTCGCGCTCTTTCTGCACAAAAGCATGTATGCGCGCCAAACTTCCTCCAGCCTCATGGCGGAGTATGAAATCATAAGGATAATAGTTCCCATGTATATCACTGGTCTCTACTATTTTCAGCTTTACGATCTTATCCTGAGCTGATACAGCTACTATCAGGAGGAATATCCACCCTAAAAAAAAGGAAACTCTCTTCATAGTTATTAGTTATTTCTTTGGTTGTTCGATGTCTAATGGATGTGTAAACACAAATCTTGCCCCATCCGTGTATCCCGGATCCACCCAGATCTCTCCTCCCCACTTCTCTACGGTCAACTTACAGATGGAAAGTCCCAATCCTGTGCCCTGTACGTACTCGTTCAGTTTTTCAAATCGCTCAAATACAAGCTTCTGTTTCTCCAAAGGAATACCTGTACCGGTATCCGAGACAGAAAACAGGACTTCTCTCTGCTTCTCATCGACTTTCAGCCCCAAAGTAATCTTACCGTTCCGGGTAAACTTATCGGCATTGGAAAGCAGATTTATGATAACCTGTTGCAGACGCTGAGTGTCAGTGCGCATATCCATGCTTTCACGGTCACACTCAAAGATAAATTCATTTTCTGACTTGCGAGCCTGACTGACGGAAGCCAAAACGCGTTGGCACAACGGCACTACATCACATTCCTCAAATGTAAACGTAACCCGGTCCGCCTCCAGACGGGAAACATCCAAAATATCATTTATCAAGCGGAGCAGTAAATCAGAATTGGTTTTGATGATATCAACGTACCCCTGCTGTTCATCTTCCGAACTTCCCCCGGAAGCCAACACATCCGAGAATCCCACAATTGCATTCAGCGGAGTACGGATTTCATGACTCATATTTGCGAGGAAGGCACTCTTCAGACGGCTGGACTCTTCTGCACGGTCTTTCGCATCTCTCAAAGCACTCTCCGACTCTTGCAGTTCATCTTTCAGCTTTTTGGTATGGTAATAGAAGTACAATGAAACAAACAACCCCGCAGATAACACGACTAAAATGGTTGCAACAGTCCAGATATGATATTTATATTGTTCGTAGAACGATGGATTTTCATTCACCATTTCTATCGGCTGATGAATAAAAGACAGATCCAGACGCTTTTCCTTCACAATCTTACTATCCATCATCACTTTATTAGGGATGACTTCTACTTCTATACGATCACTGTCAGCTCCTTGCAGCAGACGGACTGCCTGATACGCCATATCCTTGCCCAATGGCCGATAAGAGGGTGTCACCCCACCTATAGCCCAATAACCGATACCGACAGAACTAATGGAAAATGTAGGTACATCACCCGCAGCTTCCATCATGGTATAAGTTGCATTACGCATAAAATATCCGTCGTACATATCCACACGCCAGGTACCCATCAACAAAGCTGTATTCGGGGGCAATTCATGAAGTTTATCACTGATGGTATAAATCGTATTGGTACGTCCATCCAGTAGAATCAGATTTAACTCCGGATGTTTCTTCATCTCCGCTACTACATGGGCTTGCAAGGAAACGCCCCCATAACTGTTATCAGAAACAAAAGCTATATTCTTAGTATTCGGATATAAGTGTTTTATCAGATTGATATTGGCTTCCACATCATATTCATAAACAAAACCGGCTTTGACTGAAGAATCAGTAAAGTCATTAAAGAAATCCACTGCACCAGGCATCCATGTTTTCAGATTTACAGAATCATCCGGAAGAATAATGGCATTGCGGCTTGCCAACGAAGTCAGTACCGGGAACTTTCCACGTATAGAATCTGCTTGCGACAGATAGGCAGCCCATGCCTCCTGACCAATTAAAACAAGTAATACAGGCGCGCGCTTTCCCTCATACTTATCCAGTATCTCCGCCATTTTCGATTTCCACTGTGGCGACTCGGAGAAGCTTTTGCAGTTCATGTTTTCCAAGGCTATCGGAGCTTTTCCACCCAGACGCTCAAACTCTTCCATGAAATCGTATATATTTCCGGAAGTCTGACGAGCATCCGGATTATACGAACTGATAATCAGTACTGGGTGTTCTCCAGTCACCGCAAAGGCTGATGAAAGCCCCCAAATGGATATCAGTAAGAAAAGAAAAAAACTATATATTATTTTCCTAAATAAGCCCATTCAGTGAATATAGAATTGTTTCGGCAAATATACAATAAAGTTATAAGGATAGAAAAAAAGTTGTAGAATTTTAAACTATAAAAAAAGAAACGGGCGGTAAGAGATAGTTTATCAAGCTACCGTCTTACCGCCCGTTATTATAAAAAAAAAACAGGATATTTTTATTTAGATATTCATCGCATTGTTTCCTAAAGCCGGAGACTCATTTTTATTTTCCCTTTTGAATATGCAAATGAAAATACCTTCTCATAAACAACACATAAATGCCACTCAACAATACAATTATTCCCAACAAATACCAATAACCATATCTCACGAAACAGAAATAACCTAATATGACCAAAGCCTGTGCCCCCATATAAATTAATGATACCCCAACATGAGGTATTTTCAACTCGTTTGCCATCAATTGATACATGTGTTTTCGGTGGGGCAAACCGATGTTCTCATGAAGCATCAGGCGATGAATGATAGTCAGAACACTATCGACACCATAAACGGATAACAGGATTATCCAACTGAAATCTTCTGTTTTAATGATGAGCTTCCCTATCAGAAAAAGGAGAATAAAAGCGATACTCACAGAACCGACATCACCCGCAAAACACTTCGCCTTCTTACGGAAATTGAAGAAACAAAAGACCAGGACTGAACAAAGAACGGTATTAATCAAAGCCGGTTCAACAAACGTAGTGATCTCAGAATTGATATAAGCTAATGCACCAAGGATAACCAATGAATAACCACCTGTGATACCATTGATGCCATCCATAAAATTATAAGCATTGATGATACCCGTACAAATAATCAAAGCTATAATGATCCACCACCAGGAAAGCGAAAACAAGCCCCATTGGTAAAACATTAGAGCCATAGCAGTAAAGTGAAACACCAACCTCAGACCTTGGGAAGTAGAACGGATATCATCTACAAAACTGATAAAAGTGATCAGAGTCAATGCCAACATAAACCATGGATACTCCCAATGATTACTCAGGAAATAGGCTAAAGCTCCAAAATAGAAGATTATACCGCCACCACGCAAAGTTATCCGTGAATGAGAACTACGCTCATTGGGCTTATCAATGATATTAAACTTATCAGCTACTCTAAAATAAAAAAGTTCTGCTACAAAGAGCAGAACTAATATAATGATATAATACACGATTTACAATTTATAAATAGGTTAGAAACTCCGTATTGTTTTCATTATTCCATCCGCCGCACGGACAGGCATCCGGTCAATACCAAGAGCTGATTTTATCTTCTCATTACTTACCACGTAATTCTCAGTCAGTTTTCTCAGCCGTTCTGTATTCAAAGGCAAATGAAGCAGCGTACCCAAGCCTGCGCAACCTTCCATCATTTTTCTGTTCATTTTCCAGATGTGAGGCTCCTTACCCATAGCTTCACACATAAGAGCAATCAGTTCATTCGTAGACAAAGCTTCGTCATCACCCATGTGATAAATACCGCTCGCTACGTCTTTTGTCAACAAACCTTCCACAACATAGCAAAGATTATCTATAGAAGTAAAAGAACGCTTGTTCTCAAAATCGCCTAAAGGCCAGGGGATACCTTTCTTTACCACATTATAAAGCAAGTTCAGATTACCCTTATTACCAGGACCGTGGATCATACAAGGACGCAAGATATACACCTGCTTATCGCGCTGCATAGCAACTTTCAATTCTCCATGCTCGCTTCTCAATTTACTAAGAATATATTCTTCAGCCGCAATCTTACTTTCTCCATAAGGACCAACCGGAGTAGGTATCACATCTTCTGTCAACATATCCCCCACTACACTGTCTGCGGCAGCTTTCACAGAACTGAAAAAGATAAACCTCTTCGCAGATGATTCTAAAAAGAAATCAAATATCTTCTGTGTCAGTCCTGTATTGATATCAAAATATACCTGAGAAGCAGACTGATTCTTTGTATCATGTGCTTTGCCTGCCAAATGGATGATAGCATCAAACTTGGGTAATTGTTGCATGGGAAAAGAAGTTGTTTCAATATCTTTCCAAGCAAAAGTCTTTACCACTCCCTCCTTTTCAGGAGCGACAATATCAAGACCATAAAGGGAATGATGTCCTTTTAAGGCAATAACAAGATTAGAGCCCACAAAACCGTGAACTCCGGAAATAAGTATATTCATGGAGATAAAATAATCTTCAGATATTAACGCAACTTAAAATACTTTCATCTGCAGTTTAGAGTTTCCCAATACATGTGTATTCAACCCCTATTTCCTGCAACTCATTCTTATCATAAATATTACGACCATCAATCACTAATGGTTGCCTCATTGTTTTCTTCAACACTCCCCAACTTGGCATCCTGAACTCTTTCCATTCGGTCACTACCAGCAAAGCATCAGCATCCAATACGGCATCATACATATCCGTAGCATAAACAACCTTATCACCTACTCTACGTTTACACTCCTTCATGGCAATTGGGTCATATACTTTCACTGTCACACCGGATTCCAACAATTTATCTATCAGTACCAAAGCCGGAGCTTCACGCATATCGTCCGTTTCCGGCTTGAATGCCAATCCCCACATAGCCACCTGTTTGCCTTTTATATCACCTTTGAAATGCTTCAACAACTTTTCGAAAAGAACACTCTTTTGTTTTTCATTTACCTCTTCCACTGCTTCAAGCACCCGCATCGGATAACCATTCTTTTCCGCTGTTTTTATTAACGCTTTTACATCTTTCGGAAAACAGGATCCACCGTAACCACAACCTGGATAAAGGAACTTGCTTCCAATACGACTATCTGCACCAATGCCCTTACGTACCATATTTACATCTGCACCTACTAGTTCACACAAGTTCGCAATGTCATTCATGAAACTGATACGAGTAGCCAACATTGAATTGGCTGCATACTTTATCATCTCAGCACTCGGAATATCTGTAAATATCAAACGATAATTATTCATCATGAAAGGTTTATAAAGACGCTCCATAATGTCCTTTGCTTTTTCAGATTCAACACCGACCACTACACGATCCGGTTTCATAAAATCATCCACTGCATCCCCCTCTTTCAGGAATTCAGGATTGGACGCCACATCAAACTCAATCTCCTCATGTCGCTTATCAAGTTCTTCCTGAATAGTAGCTTTTACTTTCTGTGCAGTGCCTACAGGAACTGTACTCTTAGTAACTACCAGTACATACTTTTTCATGTTACGCCCAATGGTACGGGCTACTTCAAGCACATACTTCAAGTCTGCACTTCCATCCTCATCGGGAGGCGTCCCTACAGCGCTAAACACCACCTCTACATCATCCAGACAATCTGATAAACAAGTCGTAAAGTTCAATCGCCCTGCATTATAGTTACGATGTACCATATCCTCCAATCCCGGTTCATAAATGGGGATAATTCCTTTCTTCAAATTCTCAATTTTACTTTCTTGTACATCTACGCAAGTAACATCTATTCCCATTTCCGAGAAACATGTACCAGTCACCAAACCGACATAACCAGTTCCAACAATTGCAATTTTCATAATTTCCTGATTTACTTTTTATAATTGATAAAAAGAACGATACCACTCTATTGTCTCTTTCACTCCTTCCCTAATAGATTTATTAGGTTTAAATCCCAATTCATTTTGCAATGCTGTAGTATCCGCATTTGTCTGATAAACATCACCAGGTTGCATCGGAAGAAATATCTTTTCTGCCAGATACCCAATCGCTTCTTCTATAGCCTGTATAAAGTCCATTAACTTCACCGGGTGCGAATTACCAATGTTATAAATCTTATAAGGTGCAGTTGAAGTACTGGGATCTGGTGTTTCCGCTTGCCAATCAGAGTCAGGAGATGGAATATGATCTATCACTCGCAAAACACCCTCTACAATATCGTCAACATAGGTAAAGTCACGAAGCATATCACCGTTATTAAATACCTTTATAGGACGATGGTGTAACATGGCATCTGCAAACAAGAAAGGAGACATGTCAGGGCGTCCCCAAGGACCATATACCGTAAAAAAACGGAGACCTGTCGAAGGAATGCCATAGAGATGACTATATGTGTGAGCCATCAACTCATTAGACTTCTTTGTAGCGGCATATAAACTCACCGGATGAGCTATACTATCTTTTTCTGAAAAGGGAACTTTACCATTCAAACCATATACACTACTGGAACTGGCATATATCAAATGTTTTACTTTGTAATGACGACATCCTTCTAAAATATTTAGAAATCCATCCACATTACTTTCTACGTAAGCATAAGGATTTTCAATAGAATATCTTACTCCCGCCTGAGCAGCAAGATTCACAACCTTATCAAAATGCTCATTGGCAAACAGCATCCGCATAGCTTGTTTATCCTCAAGATTCATACGAACAAAACGGAAAGAAGAATATTCTGAACTTCCTACAAACTTATACCAGTCTATATCATCCTTAAAGATACCCAGTGTACCCAAACGACCATATTTCAAGTTCACGTCATAGTAGTCATTCAAATTATCCAACCCAAGGACCTCATCACCACGATCCAGTAGACGCCTACACACATAAGAGCCTATAAAACCGGCTGCACCGGTAACTAAAATTTTCATGCTTTACTCAACTGACTATATATTTCAAGATGTCTATGTATTACATTCTCTATTGAAAAATCTTTTTCAGCCAAAATACGCGAGTTGCGTCCCATATTTCGTCTCAAATTCTCATCTTCAAAAAGAATATTCAATTTCTCCGCCAAAGTATCACTGTCTTTTACAGGAATTAGATAACCATTATAGCCATCCACCACAGTTTCTTTACATCCAATGGAATTCGTAGTCACTATAGGACGACCAACAGCAGCAGCTTCAATTAATGATTTTGGAAGCCCCTCTTTATAATAGGAAGGGAATGCTACTATGTGGCAAGATTTCAATAACTCCAATACATCCGTACGATATCCTAGCCACTGAATATATCCACCATCACATACAGCTTTAAGTTCTTCCTCTTTTATTGCTTTTGGGTTATCATCCAACCCACCACAAAGCAGAAACTCTACTTTATCTCCATATTTTTCTTTAAGTTTCAACGCAGCATCTACTAGTACAAATACCCCTTTTTCTACAATCATACGGGCAGTAAATAAAACTTTGATTTTCTCACTTTCCAGTTCAGGAGTATAACAATATTGGTTCAAATCTACTCCTGACCCTTTTATCATAAAAGCCTGTTCTTCTTTTATAATCCTGTTTTTTAAGAATAAACCTTTATCTTCTTCATTTTGAAAAATTACTGCAAGATTTTTACGATGGTGAGAAAAGCGAAGTACCTTAGGGAGAAGTTTTGAAACTAATGATTTATTTTCCTCTGAGAAAAAGATTCCCAACCCACTAACAGCATTAACGACTCCATGTACTTTTGCCAGTTTTGCAGCTAAAGTCCCCCAAAGTATAGTCTTTAAGCCTACATGATGAATAATATCCGGTTTTTCACGTCGATAAAAACGATACAGAAACCAACATGTATACAACTCCTCTATAATGTTTTGCCCGGAACGGTTCATAGGCAAATCAATTACCTTCAAGCCCAAAGCCTCGATATACTGTTTCTTACCGGTATCTTTTGTCACAACAGTAACATCATAACCGTTTTTTTGAGCACTTAAAGCAATGTCTTTACGATGAGAGAGAAAAAACCAATCGACATTGACAACAATAAATAATTTAGCCATTAACAATTTATCTTATAATCTCTAATCTTTTGTGTGCAAATAACTCTTCATATACTTTCTGATAGCATACTGCCATTCTGCTTATATCATAATATTTTGCCCGTTCATAACACTGATTAGCCAAAGTAGTATAAAGACATTTATTCCTTAACATTTCGTTGATATGGAATGCCAGTGTTTTGGTATCACCCACTTCAAACAAGCATCCAGCACCTTCCACCACCTGTTTTAATCCATCTACATTGGTTGCCACTACGGGTTTATGCGCTGCCATCAGTTCTACAGCTGTTAAACCGAATCCTTCCCAAATAGACGACTGTACACCGATATATGCTCGCGCTATCAACTCAGAAATATCCCCCCTTGCACCCAAAAATTGGACTCTATCTGTTAAACCTAACTCACGTACTACTTCCTCACAATGTTCCTTGTTAGGACCATCACCTACTAAAATCAATTCCGCATCTTCATTTATGTCCGTCATCGCTCGGATAACTGTTTCTTGATCCTTCATTTGAGCAAAACGTGATACCATAATAATTTGCTTTTTATTAGTAGCAACTGGAACCACTGAAGAAAAAGCTGACAAATTTACACCATTCTCTATCACCACAAAGTGTCTATTACCCGGTTTCACTTTTAGCCATTTCATTAAGCTATCTTGCGTTTGCTGGCTAATACTTATCAGTTTATCATATTTACTGTAGATATAACGTTCTATTGGCCGAAATAGAGTCTTATCTCTACGCTTATTATGAGTTGAATGTTCTGTATAAACTAGCTTTACCCCCTTACATTTACATGTAGCTAATGCCACCCAATAGAGTGTAGGAAATAAATGTACATGTATTATATCACATTGTTTTATAAAAGGTATCAATCTCATCACCACCAACGGATTATAAAAACTTCTACAATTCAAATTAATAATCTCTATTCCGTTTGCTTCGATAGAAGCCTGAAAAGAAGTTTCGACTTTCTTAAAAACCAATAGCTTCACCTCGTTATTCTGCTTTTGCAACGGTAATAGATCAGAAAGTAAACGTTGCGCCCCACCGATTTCAAGAGATAATATAATATGCAATATTCTCACTTTATTCTTACTATATCTAATCGTTTCAATACTATATCAAATAATTTGGAGAGCACATAACTATATATTACTACAGCCAAAAATATAAAAAGCGGATACCTCAACCAATAGACTGTAAAATCCAGATATTTATAGGTAAAATAGGCATGAATAAACCACATATCCAAAGAATGTCTTCCCAATTCCTCAAATAGTTTCATTAAACCATCTGCGAAATGTAGATTTGCCAGCAATACAATCAATATGAAACATAAAACAGGGGATAATATAGAGCTATCTATCAATGATCTAACAAGAACTAATGCTGCTATAAGAACTATTAAAGCAAAGTTATTGATCACCATATTTCGCATAATTTTTAATTTAGGAATTCCATATTTTGCCAATAGTGCTCCGCACATAAATGAAAACAATAAATGAAAACTTTCTAACACTACATATAATACATCAGGAATAGCTATAACTCCTATTGATTTCATTTTCAAGCAGTAGAAAGCTCCACCATAGGCTACAACCACTAATGCAACAGATTTCCAAGTTTTATGGGTAGTAAAAATCTTGAGTAACAATGGAGAAGCTACCATCACAAGCAAATATGGAAGTAAAAACCATAAAGTTGGATTATATGTAGTATTATAACCCAAAAAATTAGAGAATAATGTAGATACATTGAGTTCATAAGCATTAAAGACAAATGCTCCTATGCCAACAAATAGTACCAAGAAAAACCAATAACGTTTGATCAATATCCATGCCTTTTCCAAGCAATACTCATATCCATACGGATACTTTTTATATAAACCATAACCAGATAGGAAACAGTAAAAAGCTACACACAATCCAGCAGTCTTTGTCAGCCACCAAGATAGTGTGTTTCCATTTATAATTAAATCAATATAGTCATTCTGGGAATGATAATTGAAACAATGCAAAAATATCATCATTAAGATGGCAATACCTCTAAACATCATGCTATTTTCATAAGATAGCTGTATAATCCTCATTTCCTTTACCCTTTGATTTTCCTTAAAGTAAAATATACGAAAGAAAGTAATCTGTCTACGATAGTTTTCTTTCCTACCTTATTCACATCAATATCACTAAAATTAATAAAACGTTCAAGGTTAGTTTTAATAAAGTGTTCAAAAGTATCAAAGGCAACATCATCCATTCCATTAGGGTGGAAACAAAAAGTCCAATAACCTCTTATTGGAAGCCTACGAAATCGCCCCATTTGGCAAGGAATCATGGTAAACACACCTTGTTTATAGGGCTGTAAAGCTATCGAATCACTTATGATTCGAATGGAAGTTTCTTCCACAAGAGCCTTCAAAGTATTCTCATCATAAGTATGGCTAGGAGCAAAAAAATACTTTGGATGTATACCTACAGTTATCAATGTTTTATATCCTTTTGAGATTTTCTCCTTTTGTTCAGCTAATGGAAGTCCTGCAAACTCAGAACGCTTATGCACAGGATTGATACCACCTGTTATGGTAGTACACACATGATTATATCCATGCAAAGCTATTGCCCATCCCTTTTTTTGCCAGTTTAATACTTTAGACGTAAAATTAGTATCTATTGTATCAATGCAAGTCACAGGATCCTCATTATGAGGAATTATACCTACCATCGGCTTTATCCCATATTTATCTAAAATATTTTCTATACGTTGCCACCTTAGTCTGTTCATTTGTGGACAAGCATCATCAAGACGAACTAAATAATATTGTTTCATTTATTTTTATGTACATATTAATATTCATATATTTAACCATCACCTCAACATTTCATCCTCTCAAAAAACGACTACCAAACTTAAAGTTCTAAATATTCCTTTTTACTGCCACCTAACACCCAAGATCAACTATGATATTAAACTTTTGTAAAAATTATACCATATTGAAACCATTACAATGTTATTTCCCCATAATTAAGGCCTACGTCAATATTTGAATATTTTTCTTTTTATAAAAGTAAAAAATGGCTTTTTGTCCTTTTCATTATAAAGTAAATAACATCTAGTTTTCTTCCTATCTTCCAACCAACGTTTTATACTAACTCTACCTTTTATCACATGTACCCAATCACGTGTATCCGCCATAAAATAGTAGGGAGTATTAATATTACTAGGTTGAGCTATAGGTTCACCTACTAAATATTTGCACCACAAATAATGTAAGTTTATGCCCATAGATGTAGGAACATAACCATTACCATCATTACGCATGTTAATTTCAAGAAAATAAGCAACACCATCTTTAACAACAAATTCTACACTAAAAAGACCTTCATAACCGATTTCTCTAACAAAGTTTTTTATTTTTTCGACCTCTATTTCAGGGAATTTTTTACAATCATCAAGAACTGAAAAAGAAGATGAGCCACTATTTACAGGATATTCTCTAATTTTACGAATCACACCTGGTATAATAAAATCATTACCATGATTGTAAGCCAAAGCTACCATATTCAGTTCATAATCTTTCTCAATAAATATCTGGGCAATGAAATCTTTATCACTTGCAGTATTCGCTTTCAACTCCCATATATTTCTATTCACACAAATTTCATTTTTTCCACCTACAACGCTACTACAAGGCTTCGAGATGCATGGAAAATCAATATTTGTTGGTAATGCATCACCATTTTTTAAATACCATGTTTTAGGAACTGTCAGTCCCACCTCCATTGCCAATTCATGCATATTATCTTTATTCAAAAAGTGATTAATGCGACCTTGCTTCTTTGCATTAGGCAACAAAAAAAAATCCTTTAAAAGGTCATAATGGCTATCTATTACGCTGATAGAAGTATCTTCTGAGCAGATAACAATAACTTTATTAAGTTCATCCACATAATTCCTCAACAGTAGATCAATAATATCGTTTGGTTTATCAAACCATATTACCTTACTCAGATATTTACTGTCTGTTATGAAAGCCGATTTCAAATTAGGCAACATTACAATAGGCGATTTACCTTCTTCTCCTAAACTCCTAATTATACCTAAAGTGTTATGATGATCTGTGCCTATTACTATGATTTGATTATTCATAAGTTTTATTTATTAACAAACTCCTGAGTGATAAGTTCTTTAAATAAATTCATATCAGGAGCCTTTTCAAAAATTCCACTCGCCCCTTTACTTAGCTTTGCTCGCAATGTTCTATCAGATAAAATTCGAATAATACATTCTGCAAAATGCTTTGAATTTAAATTATCCGCTAAATACCCATTAACTCCATTTTCCACACTATACGGCATGGCAGAGTTATGAAAAGCTACAATAGGCAAACCATATCCCATTGCCTCCATTAATACCATACCATATCCTTCAAGCAATGAAGGAAAAACAAATATGTCAGCAGATGCATATAATTTCTCCTTCTGCTCTAGACTAATAAAACCATGAAATATGACATTCAATCTATATTCTTTTACTAATTGTTTCAAATTTTCAAAATACATTTCATCTGTAACTTTACCTACAACATCAAGAGTACAGCTAACTCCCGCATCTCTTACAAACGCCATAGCATCTATCAAATATTTAAGCCCCTTACGTTTTTCAATAGTTCCAACAAATAATAGTTTTCCTTCTTTCGGATCGGATTTCTGACAAAGCTTCTTTTCAAAAGGTATGGGCAAATAGAAAACACTATTGTTTAGCTTCAAATTTTCTACTAACTCTTTTACAAATGGACTTGGTATAATTAATCTATTCGCGCCACGAAGCAATAATTTTTCCATTATTTTAAATGGCCATTCATACCATTTACAATTCATATACATAAAATGATGATGTATTACATATACTTTCTTATTACTGAGCAACCGGATTAAAGGTAATAATAAAATCCAATAAAAAAATTTACTAGAATTAAAAATAACGACATCATCATTTTTAACTTTATTCAACAAGCTAATATTTACAATAGGAGCAATAATTTTTCTAACACCACGAGCCCACTTTTCATTTGTTTGTATTTCCACTCTTACTGATGATATATTCTTTAAAACATAAACGAACAGATGTTCATAGATTTGACCACCAGTGATAGGCTCTCCACCAATCATATATAATAGTTTTATATTCATAAAAACAACTTATGGATTTATTATAAAATTTAGATATATAACTTCCTTAATTTCCCCAAAGAACAAAAACCCGAGTAACAAGAATGTTGTATTTCAGCCTATTGCACAAAAAATATAGTTATATTATAAAGACTGATTATTGTAAGGATTATGACACAAATCTATCCATACTAAATATGCATAAACATATCACAAATAATTAAAGAAAAATACAATTCCTTCAATACTCTCAATAAAAAATTAAAACCTGCATTCTCTAATAAGTACTCAAATTACAATATGATAAATCAATATACAAATACAAAACCCAATTCGGCTGCAAAATCTTCCACACGCTCTCTTCCTGTACCTTTTACTCCAAACCATTTGCACTCAATATAATTTTCATAAGGGCTAAATTGCCTAGTGGTTATATCTGGGAAAAGGAAAGTATGAATTATAATATAACAAAAACATACTATATAACCAACTGGAATAACCTTGCTTGAGTATTTAAAACAATCAATAAGTCTGGGCAAGCATATAGCCATTCCCCATAGACATATCCACCCATACCTAATACTAAAAAAGGCAAACTCCCAAAAAATCATGGTAAATAATAAGTAGAATAAATACATATTCTGAGCTATAATATCTTTAGACGAATCAAATAATTTCTTCTTATAATTCATATATAATAAAAACAAATAGGGAACTATATAAAGGATAAATGTTATATAAAATGGACGTTCAAAAGTATCTGCATTTACATAATTAGTAACTCGCATTACAACTTTCAGTTCAGGATAAACTCCTGATATCACATCCAAAATCTGAGCAAGCCATCTAATTTGTAATAAAAAAATAAAAAAAGATATAGTTATTAATGTCAATTGTACCTTAACACCAATTTTCTTTTTTAAAAGAAACAATAATGGCAGAAATATGATCATTGAATAATGAAAGCAAACAGACAATATTGAGATAAAAACAGCTTTTTTAGTATTCCCTAACGCCAACTGATAAAGACCATAATACAATACACATGCCCCCAATGCCTGTCTCAAAGCATGCATTTCCTGAAACATATATACAAATGAGAAATATATAAGTAATGAGAAGAAAAAGAATCTAGGTTCACTAAAATATTTCAATGACTTAAATAATAGAATAGAACAAATTATAGATACAATAAAAAAGAGAATCTGTGCATCACTAGTTATACTGCGTAACAAAATAAGCAAAAGTTTAGAACCAGGTTCCCAAGATCCACTTACAAATTCATTCATAAACAAAATAGGATTTGAGAACAAATCCCAAATTGTCATAGACTCAATAAAAGATTCTCTATAAGCAAAATAATCTACGCCAAGTTCATATCTCAATCCTGCAATAAATATAAAAATAAATAAGCATATAACACTCGCATTTTTAAATTTATGAAGATCAATCGTCGAATTTGAAAATTTTATCGCAAAAAAAGATATCAACAAATATATCAAAAAATATGCCATCTCAATATTTTAATATATATTTCTTAATAAAGTATTTCAGTTTACTCTTAAATTGTTGAATTAGGAATAAAGTATATTGTACACCAAATAATATATAAATATTGTAGCAATCAACTATTCGAATGAAACTTTTTATATAGACATCATCTATAATTAACAACTCACTCTGAATATTAGATTGTTTCCAAATACTCACTATATATTTAAATTTATCAAAACTATTTCTTTCTACAAGTGCGGACATACTAGCTTTAACCAATTGGATAGGACCAAAAAAAATATAGCTATCACGCCAATAATAAACTGGCATATCAAATCTAGAAATCAATCGCTCGAAGGAAGATCTAATAAAATATGCTATATTAATATATTCTGATGATGAATGAAAGTTTTTTGTTAAAGAAGGTATCTTATAGTCATAATAATAATGATAGTTAATCGAATTACATAAGAAAATATCATCTATACAGGCATAATAATCCAACACAAATAAATGGTCCTCATTTAACGACAACTTTGAGTTGAATAAAAGATTATTTTCAATAATCACTCGCTTAGAAAACAATTTAGCTACAGGACAGCCATTATTAAAAATTTTATACTTTCTTATTTCTTCTACACTTTCTGGAATGGACATTTTTAAAGAAGGATACTCAAACATTACATTTTGAGTATCTCTGTTTGCCACGTCATACACAATTCCTTGAACAGCAATAAACCTGTCTACATCAATCCTTTCAATATTAAAATTTTCAATATAAGTTTCATCTACCCAATCATCAGAATCTACAAATGAAATATATTCGCTAGATGCTTTTAAAATTCCTAAATTTCGAGTATCACTTACTCCCGAATTAGTTTTGTCTATAATAATAATTCTATCATCCTTTGTTGCATAATTCCGACATATTTCCAACGAATCATCTTTACTTCCATCATTAACAAGGATAATTTCAATATTAGTATATGTCTGATTTATTAAGCTTTGAATACATCTATCCAAATTCCATGCTGCATTGTAAACAGGGACAATTATTGACACTCGCTTACTATTATCCATTTCAATCCAAATTTTCTCGTAAAAAATTAAAAGCTTTACTTTTTAACTCACATATACTTTCACGAACTTTTACCCAATCAATATCATTGTCACCCACGCTCTCAAACGAGGCGTTTAGACGTCTCTCCAGCCCCAGCATAGATAATAAAGATTCAAATCTGGAATTTCCTCGAACCTCATTTGTTAATGAAAAAAAAGGTTTATTGAATATAATAGAAAAAATAGTACCATGAAACGAGTCCGTTATAATAAAAGAAGCATCTCTAAACATAGCCAACCACTCTTCAATAGTCAAAGAAAAGCCCTCGTCTGCTGTGAAGTAATTGATTTCAAGTTCTAACTGCTTTGCAATACTTTCTATGTATATTTTCTTTTCTTCGGAAATATCCAAAACATAGGAGGCTAAAAACTTACTAGAATTTTTGGGTACATTCTGACATAATTTCTCATAAATCTCCTTATCATTCAACAATGTAGGATCCAATACATGTAGTGCATCTACACCAAAATAATCTCTACATAAACTTACTCCAGAAGCTTCTCGAACAGAAACGCCATCAAATTCTTTAAGTAATTTAGAGCACCTCTTTAATTGTTTATCAGAATATTCCATATTATCAACACCAAAAGAAGCCGCATACGCAAGTCGCCTGATAGCCATTCCACTTGTAAAATCTAAAAACATATTATGAATAAATGGACTATATAAGGGTCTCCATACTTGATCGCTACCTACAATAATCGCATCCAAATGATACTCATCAATAAGTTTTTTATGATATTTAGAGACCCTTCGTGTCACAGATACATGCTTTTGTATAAACACATCAACACATTTATGCCGAATATAAAATCGAGGAAAATTTATGAACTCTCTCTTTCTTCCCATTATCTTTAAAATAATAGTTTTTAGAGTAGACACACAATATCTTACCCTAGAAATCTCCAACACATAATCTATTGTAATAGGCTCGTGTCCCATATTTTTTAAAACTTGTTGCAATGCAAAATTTTGAAGAATCCCTCCATAATTTGCTTTCAATGGCTGTGTTACTATACCAATCCTCATTATTCTATTTTTCTTGAACGCATAAAACCAGTAAATATTTTCCCACCTAAGATAACGTATAACTTATCACAAAACTCGCAACAATACATGCACAACTGTAAACCTACTGAATTACTCCACACATGATACAATTACATATTTACCAGAAAGGAATAAAGTTATACATACATTCTACAAGAAGAATACACTTCCTGTCTTGAACAAAAATGATACTAGTATAATAGGTTTAATCTACTTTCCTATCGATAAACGCTCACATAACTGACTTGTAAATTTCATCGCACCTCGTTTATTTAAGAGATACGATGAATGAAAATCTACATCCGAATAGTTTGTTTCATCAAATCCATCTATAAAAGGCGTATCACCTATATCAGCTTTCTGAATAAAATCATAAATATAGTGATGACGAAATGAATCAGAGAGCTGTTGTGTCAGTGCAGGATGCATAGGCAATAGAACCACAACAGGTTTCAACTCCCTTTCTCGGCAGAAAAGTATCATCTCATGCAATGTAGCGGCCCGAATAATTTGTTCTTCAGCATGTTGAGGAGAAAGAGGAGCATTTAAATCAGTAATTCCAAATTGTTTTTGCCAACCTACTAACATTCTATTTGAATCAACTGTAAAATCGAGCTGTTTCTTCCTTGAAGATATAACGTTACGAATGACACTTTTTACTAATTGCTTAATACAATATAAAGGCATAGCTTTAAACGGATAATACATAATCGACAAAGCTCTCGTCCGTTCGCTATCTTCAAAATCAATTATGGTTGCAGGATGAAGTATCGTATAATATTTCAAATTACTTTCTTTGCTATACTTTGAAATTAAGCAAGAAAAAGGGCAAATAGGAATAAATACAGTTCCACCTTCCTTCAGGTAACTAAAATAATTCTTTAAGATATTAAAATCATGGACAAGAGATTGAGGACCTAATGCCCAATTAGCACCTTGCACTCCTTCAATTTGAGTATAGTCAAATCCATATAAACCACTATTACTGCCTAAATTGATACAGTCAAGATTAAACTGATTGGTACGCCAAAATTTAATAACTCCGCCCCAATATCTATCATACCATTGAGCCTGATTTATCATCTTGTTACTCGCCAATCTTATAAAAGTACTAATATTCATTGTTCATGATTTAAAGACCCGGACATTGTTTCGATTCAGGTAATGTCTGACGATTTTGATTACAATTCATTAATGCTAGCATTTCATCATCAGTCAATTCAAAGTCAAATAAGTCAATGTTTGCTGTCAATCGATTCCTATGGATAGATTTGGGGATAGGAATTAGTCCACGTTGAATATCGAATCTAAGAATAATCTGAGCAGGATTTTTATAGTATTTCTCACTAAGTGCAGTAAGTAATGCAGAGTACTGAGGTACATCCTTAAACCTTAAAGACATTAAGGGCGAATAAGTCATTACTTCTATGCCATGGTTAATACAATAGTCAATAATCTCCTCTTTTGTATTTAAAGGAGAAGACTCAAACTGATTGACCATGGGAATTGAAAGCCCTTGATCCCTCAGAGCCTTCAAATGCCGTACACGACAATTACACACTCCTATAGCCTTAACTTTCCCTGCAGCATATATTTTCTCCATCTCATGCCATATTTCCAGAAAGAAATCAGGATATGGCCAATGCATTAACCATAGATCTAAATAATCGGTCTTGAGAAACCTCAGCGTGTTGTCTATTTTTTCTTCAAGAATTTCACGTACAGCATTGGGAGACTGCATAATACGGGAAGATTTCCAAAAATAAACACCTCTATTGGATCCCGCACGATAATCTCCTATAGGATAAAGTTCATCACTAACTTTAGACACTAAAAAAAAATCTTCACGCTTTGCCCCTAATTGATTATAAATATAGTATAAACTTTCACCCAAATCCTTTTCATTATAATAATTATCAGCAGTATCTATCAACCTATACCCCTCCTCATAAGCCATAACCAAGACGTCTGTCAACTGCTTTGCATACAGTGGATACGTCCCCAAACCAATAGATGGCATCTGAATGCCATTAGATAAAGTTTTATATTTCATTTTCTCCTTATTATTTTACTCCGAACAAGCCTATTCAATCCATTTCGGAGAGTGGAATCTATACCAAACATATATGCTAATATACCTATGATAATAACAGAGGAAAGTGACATTAAAATTAATCTACACCAACCAAATTCTAATTGTTGTTGAATACAATACAATATAACAGCAGCCGCTATCGAAACAAAAAAACATCGGCCATGAATGTTAACAAAATAATTTAGTATAGAATATTTTATATACCGCCTGAGAATAAGCATACTCACAAACTCCGATACTACCATTGATATATTTGCTGCCCAAAATACAGATTCGGGACTTCCACCTAACTTTAGAAACAAATATGCCAATGGGAAAGCCATACAGAGTACTCCTCCAACAAAAATATTGGAACGAAGAATATGCCCAGTTGCATGATAGACAGTAGTACGTGGAGTTTTCAATGCTTGTATCAAACAAAGTATTATAATAAGAATAACGAAAGAACTAGTATGATCGGGATATTCACCAAGCCATAATGACAATACAAAATTCCTCTCAAAACACAAGGGAAGAGAAACCATCAAAAGCATATAATATGAAATCCAACTACTATTATATACTAAGCGCATCATTTCTTCAAATTTATCTTCCGCATATAATTTAATGATTTGTGGTCTTACAGCCGTAAAGAAATTACCAGAAAACTGAGTTACTGCACTCTGTAACTGATAGGCTATGGCACGAGCAGCATTAACTACTGGGCCATAAAACATATTAAGTAATATATTAAGACCTTGCCCCTGAGCTAAAATTGAAATAGAACCGATCATATCCGAGCCTGCGTATGAGAATATATCTACAAACAAAGATCTATCCTTACAATAGTGTAGTTTACTCTCCGGATATTGTCGACAATAAAAACGATAAATCAGCATTACACTCACTTGGACAACACAGAGTAATATGGAATAAAAAACAAGCTTATCGATAGGTGAAATGAGTAGCACATATACTACTGCTAACTTTAGCAACACTTCAACTATACTCACATAGGCATAAATTTTCATATTCTCATGTGCAATAATACAAGCATTATAAGGAACCTGCGTAACCGAAAAGACCATTGTCAGCAATGATATTTGAAATACCCAAAAAGCAGCATTCATCCTGTCAGCGGGAATGACCATCTTTTCATAGAAAAGCCACAAACCTACTGTTTCGCAAAGAATTACAATAAGCAGAGCAATAGCACAATGAGCCATAAAGGCAGCACAAAATATTCTATTTAGCTTCTCATAATCTTTACGTCCCAACTCAAAAGTGATATACCGTGAAGTCGCACTTCCTAATGAACCACAAAGAGTAGTGAATATAACCACAATACCTCCAACAACATTGTATATTCCAAAATCTTCAACCCCTAATACCGATAAGATTACACGTGATATATAAAGTGATACTCCCATAATAAGGAGCATACGAAAGTATAGAAATACTGTATTCTTTGCAATTCTTTTATTATCAGACATATTTATAGAATAGAAATTAATACCATTCTATGTCAGACTTGATGACCTTAGCAGGGGAACCCCCTACTAGGCTATGTGGAGGTATATTACTAGTAACCAATGCATTGGCTGCTACTACAGATCCTTCTCCAATTGTCACCCCCGGCATAATAGAACATCCTGTACAAAGCCAGACATGATCTTCAATATGTACAGGAGCATGATTTACATATCGATCATTCACAATCACATGAGGCCCATTCCAGTCACGGATAGAAACATTACGTCCTATACGAACTCCATTGCCTATGGTTATCTCCTTGGCACACATAATAGTCAGACCAACATTGGCAGCTCCCTGTCCGATAGTTAGTTTGCCTCCATTAACTATTTCAATATAAGCACCATATCTCAAATTATATGGAACATTTCCATAACGAGTGAGTGGACCATCATGGATTTCAAGGGTAGTATTAGCCTCCATGCGAAGACATGTAGGCATCTTCATATTCCTGACAGGATTATTGCCATAAATAAACGGAGCATCTACAATTATTTTCGCAGTGGAATGAATGTCAAATACCGCACTTGGCATTGTAAAAATCACTTTATGTTCCTTGAAATTACTCGTAGTATTCCTACGCTTGTTGATCTTGATAAAATTTAAATAAGAACGAAGCGAAAAACGATAATATCTCCAAATATGAAACATAAATTTTAAATTGCTTTTCAACTTCACTTTAAACAACTGATTTCTATTAGAACATAATGGAAAATATTTCTTCACAACATCATCAAAAGTACCCTTATCAAGGTCTTCAAAAAATTGAGTTCTATTAATCTTAGCCGGAGATATAGATTTTATCAATGCCATATTTCCTCCTAAAATAGATTCAAAAGCAGTCTCTCTCCACTCCAATCGATCCTTTACTTTATCAAAATAGGTTATACCTTTTTTTGAATTCAGAAGAATCATCGAAGTTCCGATATTATTATCCAAATTTTTGTCTACCTTCTCAATGCCCCAATAATCAGCTATAGTGATGTCTGCAATGCGAGGAAATCCCTTGTACTGGCAAGAATAACAGGAAGGGCGACAAAATACATTAGTATGATATCCACGGCGAAAATCATCCTCCATGCTTACACCATAGTATGATTTGCCATTATCAAATGTTACTTTACGAGTAAGGTTACGCCACCCTAATTCTTTGTTTTTTGCCTTCACATAGACTACCTTGCCACCGAACTTTCGCTCTAAAGAATCCAAATATTTACGATATACTTTAGGAGAGTTTACTCCCCTACAAATAAAGTCTATGATGATAAGATTCTCATAATCTTTCCGTAAAAATGAACGTAATGCCGCCATTTGGCATGGAGTACCACAGGCTAGAACTTTTTCTCCTGCTTTAAGTAAAAATCTAATTTCCGCAAATAATCCTTCTGCATTACTTTGAAGATATTTTGAACTCCTCAGTTTCTCAAGATCATTTTGATTATTTGAGATATAATTGCGAACACTGAAATCTTCATTATAGATCGCACCACTTACATAACCACCTTGATCAAGCATAACTTCTGCAAAAGCAGTATAAGCACCACCAGAAGTAGAGTTCCATCTCACGTCCATCCTTTTGTTTATCGCAGCAATCGTTTGAACTGGTTTATCAAAATCATTTTTCTTTAATGATGCAATATTCAATTCTGGACATATTCTATCGCATAGCCCGCAATTTATGCATTTTGCTTCATCTACAATTGGATACCAAAAACCTTCAATATCTGTTTGGTAGGTTATCGCGTGATGAGCACATATATCACCACAAGCATTGCAGCCGCAACATTTAGATTTATCAGTTATACGAATCATAACATCCTTTGTATTATCAAAAAAAGGCTAGAGGATCTCACAGTATAAAATAGCATATAAAGAGTTAACGATTTCCTGTCAATACTCCCAATAATTTAGGTGTATATTTTTCCATCAAATAAAACAATAGTAAACATATTCCAACAGCTAAAAAAGGTACTATAAAATAACGAATAGTCAAAACTAATGGATTATTCCAAGACAAGACCTTAGTACACACAACAGTACAAAATGGCAATACAAGTATAGTATGAGTAGCAAATATAAAGAAGCTACTTTTACTCAATAAAAAGCAAACTTTCAATCTACCAGACTTCACAAAAGATACAGCCAAATTGAATATAATACATACACCTGTAATTATCCAAAAAGGATATATGAAATTACCAATAGTGGTACTTTTTCCATCGTACCATACTGTTGCTATCATAAATAACATCCCTAAAATATAAGAGCTTAATTTAGCACGCTTAAATTCTTCGACCAAATTCTTTCTAGAAATACTAAAATAAGCTCCTATACAGAAAAAGAAAACAGCAGTTATTCTCAAACCCGGTATATTGGGCCAAATTCCTGAAATATAGCAAAAACCCAATATCCAAATAAAATAATGGCGCCAATGTTTTATTAACCAATAAAGTATTGGTGTAATTAAAACAACAACAATCAAATCACGTAAAAACCATAATGGCAAGTCTGATGGACCTGTTCCAGGAGTTGCTAATCCAATCCAATTCAACTGATCCTCACCCCATATATTACAATCCCAGAATAGATGAAACCATCCATTCTTCTGAAAATAGTTAAATATATTCGATAATGGTTCACCTTTTAAAAAAAAAGACCCAACCTGTAGCGCCACAATACTTAATATACTTATCAAATTCCAAAGTATATATGGAATAACCAATGTGTGAAGTCTTGACTTTATTTTTTCTAAGTATCCCCTTCTAAAATCAAAATCTTTTAATCTAAAAAAAAACAAATATCCCGATATCAAATAGAAAATAGGTACAGCAACATGAGTAATTACATGAGAAAAACAAATTCGTATCAGATTAAAGAAATCCATTCCTGAAAAAGAAGATATATTCAAAGAAGGCAACGCATATTCTGAGGGTATCCCAAAGCTGTGAATAAATACTACTGCAACTGCCAAAGGGAATCTTAACCAGTTTATTGTTTGCGACTGTAAATCATCGTTTTGTCCGCGTATCATTACTATTCTGAGAGTTTAAGATATAATTTAAAGCAACATCATTCAGTCATTTTTACATATTGAAACCTAATTGTGTGTCTACAGAATAACTATCTTTCCACCTCTTCCCACGGATACTGATTCTCCTCAAACCCCTTCAACTCCTCTACAATCTCCGCCTGCTCCAAGCTCAGTCCTGTCTCATCCCAAGTATTGATAATTTCATGAGCCTCCTTTGCTAAACTCTCATCATAGATTTCCCCATAACAATAAGTTAACAAACGCACCTTCAGCAATGACGCAGAAAGCTTCGGAAGCACCTCCCAGCTACGATCCAGGACATTCTGAATATATTCCTGCTTGCAGCCATTATCATAAATCGTTGCAGCGAAAGCCACTAACAAACCAAGGCAAAGTTCAGCCTCCTCTTCGGCCGTAGCTCCATGAATGTTGTAAAGTTCGATAGCCCGTTCGTAAACATCACGGTTCAAACGTGTAAATTGGTCCGCATAAATGGGACTTCCATCAAGCCCGTAGGTTAGAAGATCATGGGCTAAGGAAAATAATGATGAAGAATTAGAATTCATATTATTAAATGTTTTATTTCAAAAAGAGAAGATACTTCGAAAGATTTAAGAGGACACAATATTTATGTATCAACTAACGATTATTATCAACAACAATGCCAATCAATGATTAATGTCAATCAACAGAGTGTCAATCAACAGTTAACGGCTCAACAAGCGAAGGCGGGATAAAGGTAGTAGCTACAGCCATGACACCTTCAATATTGACTACCACACGACGATCATGGCGAATACGGACAAACTCACCGATTACACCCTTGAAAACACCATCAGTGATACGAACCTTCTGACCTTTTACCAAATTCAGTTCGGCTGCTTCCATATAAAGAATTGGCTCATCGTGACTACCGGCTACCAGAATAAAACTGCGCATCTGCACATCAGGAATAACTACCGGACGGCAATGTTCACGATTCATAATGAAACGTATAGGCATCGTTCCCTCAAGTTCGTCCTTCAAAGCATCAATACGTTTGCGCGTAGAATGAACGAAGACAAGATTATGTATGGCGGGCACCAATCTACGGACACGCTTACCACCTTTCATCACCATTCCATAGCACATAGGAATAAAGCTCTCTATGTTCTCTTTATCAAGAATAGACTTAAGAGTCAGTTCACGACTATAAGAGACACGAACAGCAAACCAATGGAGATTTTGAGAGTTGAAAGTTGAAAGCTGAGAGTGAGTACTTTCAGTCATGATATTTTCGCAAAGCAACTTCGCGTAAGGACATTTTTTAGGGACACCGGAGTAGTGAAATACCTACCGGTCAAATTATGTAATGCGATTATTTTTAATAACTTATGCTGCATTCATTTCATTTCAGAACTTCCTACCATCGCGGAAAAAGAAGCTGTGAAACATCTATGTGGAGCTTCTGGAGCCAAAAGCTATAAACGGGTGATTAAGGAAGATTAGTTGTCTTTTAATCGTTCGTTTAATGGACACCAATATTTGTAAAGAAAATGTTTCTTATAAAAACATCAAGTTGAATAGATATTAATGATATTTTTTTAGAATATAAAATCTTATATATGAGATGCTTACATGAGGAAAAGAGGGCCTGAAAAAATATTTTTATCAAACATTTTGGTCATTCAAAAAATACCTTTTACCTTTGCGCCCATTAAACGAACGTTTTTTGAACACCTATCCGTTTTCATTCCAACAAATTATATATCAGTCAATTAAGCGTCGTAAAACAGTATATAAAATCAATATTATCCCAATATTCTTGTCCACTCTTCTTTTTACACTTACCTTCGTAACTTGCAACATATTTTTTCATCACTAATTCTGACATAAAATCATTAGAAGTATGAAAAATAATAAAGCCAATAAAGCAGCAAAAAAAAACTGCAAAAGAGAACGAAAACAACAGTAAACAATCAATTAAACAAAGGATTAGGTTGAAAAGAGGCCCCAAAACAGGAGCTACCATTACGAGAATAATCGACCGCAGGGATATTATAGAAAAAGCATATTTGGAACTCTATATAACAAACTGTCTGGACGTATCTCCGGAAAACGGATTGACAACGCTTGCACGTTTTTTATATAAAAACGAAAAGTTTTTGAAAAATAATGGTAAACAGATAGCTGTCAATACCATAAGACAGGAATTGACAGATATTGCCAAAGAATGCGACTTCAAAAACCCAAGAGGTAAAAAGAGAAAATAATAACAAAATACAGGTATGAATTAGTGTTGAATAACATGTTGCAAAAGAGCCTATCTTTGCTCTCGCTTTAGCAAAGATTAAGCCCCGCTATGAGAAGATGCCGCTTTATCCCAAAGTGACATCTTCTCTTTTTTATGCCCGACAGACTGCCGAAGTAAATAAAAAAAATGAAAGTTACTCAACTAAGAAACAACGCAATGGAAAACATTTTCAGAATGTCGCTATTCATGCCTCCTATCTCACCGATAAGAGATAAAATTTCCGGAAAAAACCTGAGAAATGCCACACTAACCCCACTACGCACAGTGGATGTGAACGAAGTACACAAACTTATCACTTCAAACGCGAAACTTGCCGCACTCACCCACGAAGTACGAAACGCCGCACTGCTGGGTGATGACAATGCCTGCCGCCTCCTGAAGCAGCAGACACTGCCCTACGTGACTCCCTGCGGAGTCTTCACCCGCCGGCGAAGTGACTGCATAGAAGAAGCCTCCGGACTGGTAGTAGTGGATATCGACCATCTTGAATCTACCGAAGAAGCCGAAAAACTGCGCCAACTGTTATTCGACGATCCCTATCTGTGCCCTGCCTTAGTGTTCGTCAGCCCCACCGGACAGGGTGTGAAAGCCTTCGTGCCCTGCGCCATAGGGCAAAGTGCTACAGATGGAATCCGCTGGGCCATGAACTATGTACACTGTATGTACGACACCGACCACCAGCAATCGGGAAAAGGAGTGGATACGTCGGGAAAAGACCTCGTACGCTCCTGTTTCCTATGCCATGATCCGGGAGCGTTGATCAGAATTACAAATGGCGAGTAATAAATTACAAATTACGAATTACAAATTAAGCATTCAATGGAACCAATATCTTCATTGCATCTCCTGACCGAAGCCGTCAGGAATGCGGGAGCAGACATCGCTCCCAGTTATCAAGAGTATATACAACTTGCCTTTGCCATCGCCACGGACTGCGGAGAGGCAGGCCGTCAGGATTTTCTCGCCTTGTGCAGCCTTTCATCAAAGTATGACCCGCAGGCAGCCGAAAAACTATTCAGCAACGCGCTGAAAACCGGACACAACGACGTACATATAGGCACAGCCTTCCACCTGGCCGAGTTGTGCGGCGTAAAAATTCAAGCCGAAATTCCATCCGGCGTTGGTACACTTGGTACACAAGGTTCACCCTCATCTTCCGCTTCACACACACGCGCACGTAAAGAAGGAGAAGAAGTAAGCATATGCGAAGAAGACACGGCAACGGGCAGCGACCCGATATCACCTCTACCCACTTTCGACGAACGCACCCGGTGGCCTTATCCCCTGGGGCGTATCCTGAGCTGCGCTACCTCCCGCACACAATACGATATTCTTCTATTGGGAACGGTCACTGTGCTGGGGGCAAGTATGGGGCGGAACGTCCGGTGTGCTTATGGAGGAAAAATGACGTCGCCCTGCCTGCAAACTTTTGTCGTGGCACCATCCACATCGGGCAAAGGTATACTATCACTGGTACGCCTGTTGGTAGAGCCCTTTCATGATGAGATCCGAAAGCAGACGGCTGAAAGTATGGCATGCTACCGGCGTGAAAAATCAAAGTACGAAGCGTTGGGCAAAGAACGGGCGAAGACCGAAGCGCCCATGATGCCTCCCGACAAGATGTTCCTCATCCCCGGTAACAATACGGGAACCGGCATCCTGCAAAACCTGATAGATTCCGACGGAACAGGCCTGATATGCGAAAGCGAAGCCGACACCATATCCACCGCTATCGGCTCAGAATACGGACATTGGAGCGACACCATGCGAAAGGCTTTCGACCACGACCGGATCTCCTACAACCGACGCACCGACCGGGAATACCGTGAAGTGAAAAAGGTGTTTCTTGCCGTACTCCTGTCCGGTACCCCCGCACAGGTGAAACCACTGATACCCACTACCGAAAACGGGCTATTCTCCCGAGAACTATTCTACTACATGCACGGTATACACCACTGGCAAGACCAGTTCGATCTCAACGACAATAATCTCGAAGAGACTTTCAACACGCTGGGCATGGAATGGAAAGAAAAACTAAAGGCTATCGTCATGGGCGGAACTTTCACACTACGCCTCACCGACGGACAGAAGAAGGATTTCAACCAACTGTTCTCCAATCTATTCACCCGTTCAGAACTGTCAAACGGCAGTGAAATGTCGAGCAGTGTGGCACGTCTGGCCATCAACATCTGCCGCATCATGGAGGTAGTGGCAATGCTCCGCGCATTGGAACAAGGGGAGATAACCCGTTCACCCAATGTATCGCCCGATCCCGGCACCAATCCCGACAATCTGAAAGACCATATCATCACCCTATGGGATCTCAGCATCACCTCCGACGATTTCCACGCTGTGCTGTCGCTCGCCGAAAGCCTCTACAGCCACGCCATCCACATACTCTCCTTCCTGCCCGCCACCCAAGTGACCAGTCGGGGAAATGCCGACCGCGATGCGCTTGTGCAATGCATGGGGGAGAAATTTACACGAGCTGAATTCATACATAGAGCCGAAGAGATGGGTATCAAGCCCGAAACCGCCTCCACCTGGCTGAAGCGCCTGCAGAAGCACGGTCTGGTGGAAAGTACGGACAGAAACGGCACTTATCGCAAGCCGGGTAAGCGGTAAGAAGTGGTGAGGGATTAGTGATTAGCAGGGGGACTCACACATTATATACGCGCACGTGTGTGTGTGAAGCGAAAGGGAAGGGTGAACCTCTGTACCAAGTGTACCAACCTCACCATTACAAAGCCTCATCTCAGCTTTGTATTTCTCAATCTCAACCTTGCATCCCTCAACCTCAGCCTTGCATCTCCCAACCTCAGCTTCACACCGCTAAACCTCAGCTTTACGCCCCCAAACCTTAGCTTTAAGGTTCCCCCAGTGCGCCTACTATCAGGCTCACCTGGGCGGGCGTATAGGAGCGTGAACGGGGAGAAAGCCCCAGGGTGGACAGACCGGCACGCAGACCGGGATAAAGATCGATCCAATGTTTCAACTTACGGTAGGCAGACTCCGGACAGAGATCGGGACAATAGAGTTGGGCAAGTTCAGTACGCCCATAGGTACGGATTTCAAAAGAGTTCATATCTGATATTCATGTGTTATATTTCATCAAAGGTAGCGATAAATCATGACATTATCAAGTATATACATAGAAATAACAGACTAAAACCGCCCCTAATCGGCTCTAACAACCAGAAAGAGACAAACGCCCATACCCGCAGTATTACCTTTGCATTGTTGAGTTCAACAGCATGAATTTTCAAGTATTAATTTTTAAATTATCTACAAACTATGATTCGTTACAAAAAGTATCAAGTGACGGGCGAAAACAGCCCGTTGAAAGGTTTCTGGTATGCGCGTCCCGTAATTGAAGAGACGTTCGACATCGAGAAACTTGCCAAACACATGTCTAACCACAATACTCCCTACTCAAGTGGTGTCATCAAGGGAGTGTTGACGGATATGGTTTCCTGCACCAAGGAACTTATTCTGGATGGAAAGAATGTAAAAATGGATGATCTGGCAATTTTTTCCGTAGGAATTGTCAGCAAAAAAGGCGCAAAATCTGCCGCCGACTTCTCACTGGCTAACAACGTAAAGGGGTTGAAACTCCGCGCCCGTGCCACGGGTGAGCTGAGTAATGCTCAGATTAATCTGGAAGGACAATTGAAAGAGTCTTCCATGTACACCGTGGGAGGCAGCTCGTCCGACAATACTCCCGGTGGCGGTTCCGGAGGAGACGGCGGTGGTCTCGACGAAAATCCATTGGGATAACTCCTGATTCACATAAATTATAAATCATCAATCATTATGAATGAAGAAAAGAAGTCAAAAAACGTGTGGGGCATTGTCCTCAAAGTAATCATCACCGTAGCCACCGCCATTGCGGGAGCTTTAGGGTTAGGCGCCTGCCAGTAGACATGCGCACGATTACCCTACTCATTATTCACTGCTCGGCCACGCCTCAGGGCGTGGGCCTGAGCTTCGAAGATTGCCGCCGCGATCACATTCGCCACCGCGGCTTCAGTGACATCGGCTATCACTTCTACGTGACTCGTGACGGTGAGATTCACCGTGGCCGCCCACCGGAAAAAGTCGGAGCGCATTGCCTCAATCATAACCGACACTCCATCGGTATCTGTTATGAAGGAGGTTTGGATGCCGACAGTCAGCCATCCGACACTCGCACCTTAGAGCAAAAAGCATCGCTGCTTGCACTGCTCCGCGAATTGAAGCGCATCTTTCCACACGCTCTGATTGTAGGTCATCATGACCTGAATCCCATGAAACCTTGCCCTTGCTTCAATGCAGAAAGGGAATATAGGGGGCTGTAAAATGAAGTACGGTAAAAAAATCCAATCGGTGTTTTTTCAACAATTAAAATCTGCACCAACTAACAATAAAATTAGTGACGTGCAGATTCTTTTTTGTATTATGAATATTGTTCCTGTAATTCCATTATTATCATTATCTTTGTTGATCTGTAAAATAATACAATATGAATTTTGAACAATTAGCAACTATTATAACTGACACGCATCAACAATTACAGCAGAGTGCAGTCAAAGCAGTAAATCAGCATCTGACAGTACGTAATTGGCTTATAGGATTTTATATTGTGGAATTTGAACAAAACGGTGAAGATCGTGCTGCTTATGGCGAACAGCTATTAAAGAATTTGGAACAAAGAATAAATCAAAAAGCTTTAAGTATCACTTTGTTTCAATGGTCAAGAAAATTCTACTTGTCATATCCACAATTTAATTTACTAATTATACACTCATTCATGCTGATTTGTGAGACACCGTCTCATAAATTGGTTGGCAATGGAGAAAAACTGATTTATGAGACACTGTCTCATAAATTACAAAACTCTGGAAATAAGGAGGATAAAAAAAGTATTCCCGCTGAGAAGTTATTATCTTCTATTTCGTTCTCTCATTTCATCGAACTGATGAAGATAGACAATCCGATTAAACGTATGTATTACGAAATGCTGACCATCCAGACCGGACTTTCTGTCCGAGAACTTAAACGACAAATAGGGGCATTGAGCTATGAGCGCGTCGGACTATCAGGTGATATAGAACATGCACTTACCACTATACAACAAAAAATTCATCCGCAAACCGTAACTGATACAATCAAAGATGATTATTTCTTTGAGTTCCTGAACATTCCACAGCAACGCGCATCACTACTCAAAGAAAATGAGCTTGAAACTTTGTTGCTTGATCATCTGCGCGATTTTATCATCGAACTTGGAAATGGATTTTGTTTTGAGGCAAGACAGAAGCGTATTCTGATTGGCGACGAATATTATTTCATCGATATGGTCTTTTACCACCGCATTCTGAAGGCCCATATTTTACTGGAAGTTAAAATTTCCCCCTTCGACCATGCCCATGTATCACAGCTTTATTCCTATTTGAATTACTACAAAGCCGAAGTGATGGAGCCTGATGACAACCCACCCATTGGCATTTTATTAGTAACGGATAAGAATGATGCACTGGTACAATATGCTACTGCCGGAATGGACGAGCAGATATTTGTTTCTAAATATAAATTGCAACTTCCGACCGAGCAACAGCTTAAAGATTTAATATTAAAGACTATACGGCAATAAAATAGAAAGAGAAACAATGAATAATTTCAAGATAGTTTCTCTCAGACACAAAGATATAGAAGGATTCCTTTATTTTTCGTATCTTTGGCCCTCATTATTCAAAAAACGACTCAACATGATACAGTTATTCCATCGCATGATTTCCGCCGCCCTCGGCATTTCCGAGAAGCAAATCGGCCATACACTTGATTTATTGGAAGACGGAGCTACCATTCCCTTCATCAGTCGCTACCGCAAAGAAGCTACCGGCGGACTGGATGAAGTGCAAATTGAAGCCATCAAAACACACTATGAGAAGCTGAACGAAACAGCCAAACGGAAAGAGACCATCATCAACACCATCAGCGAGCAGGGGAAAATGACTCCCGAACTGCAAAAACGTATTGATGAAACATGGGACAGCACCATTCTTGAAGACATCTACCTACCCTATAAACCCAAACGCCGCACACGTGCGGAAGTAGCCCGCCAGAAAGGACTGGAACCACTGGCGACATTACTGATGCTGCAACGGGAACCCAACCCCGAGAAACGTGCGGAAGCATACGTCAAAGGAGAAGTGAAAGACGCCGAAGACGCACTGAAAGGGGCACGGGACATCATTGCCGAACAGGTCAGCGAAGACGAACAGGCACGCAACACCGTGCGTTTTGCCTTCTCCCGGCAAGCCGTCATCACCGCCAAAGTAGTGAAAGGAAAAGAAACTGAAGCAGATAAATACCGGGATTACTTCGAATTCAGTAAACCACTGAAGAAATGTACCTCGCACCAGTTGCTCGCCATCCGTCGTGCCGAAGCCGAAGGTCTGCTGAAAGTCAGCATAAGTCCTGATGACGAGGAATGTGTAGAGCGTCTGGAACGCCGCTTTGTCCGTAGCAACAACGCTTGCGGAGAACAAGTGGCAGAGGCCGTACAAGATGCCTACAAACGCCTGTTGAAGTCGTCCATCGAAACTGAGTTTGCCGCACAAAGCAAGGAGCAGGCCGATGAAGAAGCTATCCGGGTATTCGTCCAGAACCTGCGCCAGCTATTGCTCGCTTCTCCGCTGGGACAAAAACGGGTAATGGGCATTGATCCGGGCTTCCGTACAGGTTGTAAGGTAATATGCCTGGACGCACAAGGCAATCTGCTCCACAATGAGAACATCTATCCGCATGCTCCGGTGCACAAAACCGCAGAGGCTGTATCCAAAATACAAAAAATGGTGGAAGCTTATCAGATAGAAGCCATCGCCGTAGGCAACGGAACCGCAAGTCGTGAAACCGAAGATTTTCTGAAACATCAAACTTTCAGACAGGACATTCAGGTATTTGTGGTGAGCGAACAGGGCGCCTCTATCTATTCCGCATCCAAAATTGCCCGGGATGAGTTCCCTGAATACGACGTCACGGTACGTGGAGCCGTATCTATTGCCCGCCGCCTGATGGACCCATTGGCCGAATTAGTGAAAATAGATCCGAAGTCCATTGGCGTGGGACAATACCAGCATGATGTGGATCAGACGAAATTAAAAAAATCACTGGATCTGACCGTAGAAAGCTGCGTAAATCTGGTTGGTGTAAACCTGAATACGGCAAGTAGCCACCTGCTGACGTATATTTCCGGTTTAGGCCCTCAGCTGGCACAAAACATCGTGAACTATCGTGCGGAAAACGGTGCATTTACCTCCCGCAAGCAACTGATGAAAGTACCGCGTATGGGAGCCAAAGCATTTGAGCAATGCGCCGGTTTCCTTCGTATTCCACAGGCTGAAAACCCCTTGGATAATACGGCCGTACACCCAGAGAGTTATTGCATCGTAGAGCAGATGGCCAAAGACCTGGGATGCAGCGTAGCAGAACTTATCGCCAGCAAGGAGCTCCGCCTGAAAATAAAACCGGAGAAATACCTCACTCCTACCGTGGGTATGCCGACATTAAAAGATATTCTGCAAGAATTGGAAAAACCCGGACGCGACCCGAGAGGTCCGATAAAGATTTTCGAGTTCGACAAGAATGTACGCACCATCAACGACCTGCGCGAAGGTATGGAACTCCCCGGTATCGTAGGCAATATCACCAACTTTGGCGCATTTGTCGACATAGGTATCAAAGAGAATGGTCTGATCCATCTTTCGCAGCTGGCCGACCGTTTCGTTTCAGACCCGAATGAGATTGTCTCTATTCACCAGCATGTCCGGGTCAAGGTGCTGAGTGTGGATATGGACCGCAAGCGGATTGCTTTGAAATTAGTTAGTGACGCTTCATGATACAATCATATCCAGATCACGCTATCTAATAAAATAGTATAATTCTCTATTTTTAAACCTTCTCAATATTGTAACCATTACAATATTAATTATCTTTGTTCCCGAATTGGTTCCGAATGGCTCTTCTGCCATTCGGATTAAAAGGGAATCGGGTGAAAGTCCCGGACAGTCCCGCTGCTGTGAAGCTCTATACAACTTTTCAATAACACCATAGCCACTGAATGTCTTGCAGTAGAAAAGAAGACATCGGGAAGGCATTGAAAACAAAGAGTCAGTCAGAAGACCTACCATTCATCAAAGGCTGTTTCTACTCGTGGGATTAGGGAAACAGTGCGAAATAATACAATAATTTTATACATAAACATCTCATGGAAATAACCAAGAGAAATGGAATGGCAGAGCCTTACAACAAGGAGAAGGTAGCCATTGCCATACGAAAAAGCTTCGCCAGCACCGGACAAAGTGTTACGGATGAAACAATACTCACGCTGGTAAATGAAGTGGAAAATTTCATCCTCAGTGACACCAGCAATCGCCACGTAGAACGGATCCAGGATGAAGTGGAGCGGTCCCTGATGGAACATGGCTTTTATGCCGAAGCCAAAAACTATATCCTTTATCGCTGGCAACGGACAGAACGGAGAAAAGCCCTCAACCACATAGTAAATGAAACTGGCGACGAAACAATAACGGGTACTCTGAAAGGTATCGGGCAAGACTTCCCGCGCAATGAATACAGCCTGACCCTGCTCGCCGAAAAATTCTCCAGTTTCTACAAACCGGAAATGACACCGAACGAACGGTTAACGGCTCTTATAAAAGCGGCTGTAGAGCTAACTACCCAGGAAGCCCCCGACTGGGAGTTTATTGCCGCCCGATTACTCAATTTTCAGTTAAGCAAGAAATTGACTGAACAGGCAGAGTTCGCCGGTGTTCTGTCTTTCTATGAAAAGCTGCGTTATCTCACGGACGAAGGATTATACGGCAGTTATATTTTAGCCTCCTATTCACCGGAAGAAATAGAAGAAGCAGCAGGATTTATATGTCCGGAGCGTGACAAGCTCTTCAACTATTCCGGACTGGATCTGCTTGTCAAACGCTACCTTATCCGTACACGCTCCCATGAACCGATTGAATCCGTACAAGAAATGTATTTGGGTATTGCCCTCCATCTTGCAATGCCGGAAAGGCACAACCGTTTGCAATGGGTAAGAAAATTCTATGATCTGCTGAGTAAACTGGAGGTAACCATGGCTACCCCTACACTTGCCAATGCCCGAAAACCTTATCATCAATTGTCCAGTTGCTTCATCGACACCGTGCCCGACAGTCTGGAAGGTATATACCGAAGCATTGACAACTTCGCCATGGTCAGCAAGTTCGGTGGAGGTATGGGAATGTATTTCGGCAAAGTACGTGCGGCCGGTGGAAATATACGGGGTTTCAAAGGTGTGGCAGGAGGAGTTATCCGGTGGATGAAACTGGTGAACGACACAGCCGTTGCCGTAGATCAGTTGGGAATGAGACAAGGAGCGGTAGCCGTATACCTGGACGTATGGCACAAGGACCTGCCTGAATTTCTGCAACTGCGCACCAACAACGGGGATGACCGCATGAAAGCCCATGACATATTTCCGGCGGTATGCTATCCGGATTTATTCTGGCGGATGGCGAAAGAGGATTTGAACCAATCATGGTATTTATTCTGTCCGAATGAAATAATGACTATCAAAGGATATTGCCTGGAAGATTATTACGGAGAAGAATGGGAGAAAAGATATTTGGATTGCGTAAACGATTCCCGTCTTTCCAAACGCAGCATGAGCATTAAGGATATCGTCAGACTGGTGCTACGGTCAGCAGTAGAAACAGGCACACCTTTCACTTTCAACCGTGATGCCGTGAATCGCGCCAACCCCAACAATCACCGGGGAATCATCTACTGTTCCAACCTTTGTACGGAGATTGCACAGAACATGTCGGCCATAGAGACAGTTTCTACTGAGATACGCACGGAGGATGGGGATATGGTAGTGGTGAAAACAGTCCGTCCCGGCGACTTCGTGGTATGTAATCTCGCCAGTCTTTCATTGGGACATCTACCGTTGGAAGACGAGCAACAGATGAAAGAAAAAGTGGCAACAGTGGTCCGTGCACTCGACAATGTCATCGACCTCAATTTTTATCCGATCCCTTTTGCACAGATAACCAACCATCATTATCGCAGCATCGGTTTAGGAGTCAGCGGATATCACCATGCACTTGCCATCCGTGGCATACGCTGGGAAAGCGAGGAACATCTTAGCTTCATGGACAAGATCTTTGAACGTATCAATTACGCCGCCATCGAAGCGAGTGCCGAACTGGCCAAAGAAAAAGGACGGTACGACTACTTTGAAGGAAGCGACTGGCAAACCGGAGCTTACTTTACGAAACGCAATTATGACTCACCCGCATGGAAAGCACTGGCCGCAAAGGTTGCAGCATCCGGAATGAGAAATGCCTATCTGCTGGCCATAGCCCCTACCAGCAGCACCAGCATCATAGCCGGAACCACCGCAGGAACAGATCCGGTGATGAAACGCTTTTTCCTGGAAGAGAAGAAGGGAGCCATGTTGCCACGTGTAGCCCCGTCACTGTCTGACAAAACATTCTGGCTATACAAAGGTGCCTATCTGACGGATCAGCAATGGAGTATCCGTGCCGCCGGTGTCCGCCAGTTGCATATCGACCAGGCACAAAGCCTGAACCTTTACATCACCAATGAATTCACCATGCGCCAGGTGCTGAATCTCTACCTGCTGGCATGGGAGTGTGGAGTGAAAACAGTCTATTACGTCCGTAGCAAATCTCTGGAAGTAGAAGAATGTGAAAGCTGCGCATCATAAAAACTTAAAAACTAAAATAATATGGAAGCAAAAAAACTAAAGAGAAATGCCCTGTTCAACCCTTCAGGTGATACGGAAATCCGCCTCAGAAAAATGATCGGTGGTAATACGACAAACCTGAATGATTTCAATAATATGCGATACAAATGGGTAAGCGACTGGTATCGCCAGGCTATGAACAATTTCTGGATTCCCGAAGAAATCAATCTCACTCAGGATACGAAGGATTATCCCCTGCTGGATGAAGCCGAACGGACTGCTTACGACAAAATCCTGAGTTTCCTGGTATTTCTGGATTCCCTGCAAAGCAACAATCTGCCCACTATCAGCGAATACATCACGGCCAACGAAGTAAATCTTTGCCTGCACATCCAGGCTTTTCAGGAATGTGTGCACAGTCAGAGTTACAGCTATATGCTCGACACAATCTGTAGTCCGGAGAAACGCAATGACATTCTTTACCAATGGAAAACGGATGAGCATTTATTTAAAAGAAATACCTTTATCGGTAACTGTTACAATGAATTCCAGGAAAGTCAGGATGGCTTTACGCTAATGAAGACTTTAATTGCCAACTATATTCTGGAGGGTATTTATTTTTATAGCGGTTTTATGTTTTTCTATAATCTGAGCCGGAACGGGAAGATGTCCGGCTCCGCTCAAGAAATCCGTTATATCAACCGAGATGAGAACACGCATCTCTGGTTGTTCCGCAGCATCATCCTGGAACTGAAAAAAGAAGAACCGGAATTATTTACCCCCGATAAAGTGCAGATATACGAGAATATGATGCGCGAAGGAGTGAAACAGGAAATTGAATGGGGACAATACGTTATAGGCGACAACATACAGGGACTCAACCGGCAAATGATTGCTGACTATATTCACTATCTGGGCAACCTACGCTGGAGCAGTCTGGGAAATCCTCCGCTATACGAGCACAACCGGAAAGAACCGGAAAGTATGCACTGGGTGTTGCAGTATTCAAACGCCAATATGGTGAAAACCGATTTCTTTGAAGCCAAAAGTACGGCTTACGCCAAGAGTACAGCGCTGGAAGATGACTTATAATCGTTGATTCACTTTCCGGCTTTGTATCTTCAGAATAATCGCAATAGCAATAATCATCAACGCGGTGCACAGAACAGAACCTTCGAACCCGAATGCACCGCCGTTGATGATATTCTCTTCCGGTAATTCTAAAGACAATAAAGTACCGCCCAATCGTCCTCCGCTTACTTCGAAACCAAGAATCGGACCTTGCAGCCAATTCCAGAAAAGATGAAGAGCGATAGGAAACCATAAATTACGCGTATATATGTAGGTAGAACCTATTAAAATCCCTGCCAACAAAATATTCAGAAAAGCAATCAGAGAAAAGTTGGGATTAAAAATATGCATCAGGGAAAACAATGCAGACGAAAGAAACAATGCCACAAAACGATTGACACCTGCGGTCAGCAAATGCCCCAGGACAAAACCGCGAAAGGCAATCTCTTCTGCAAGGGCAACCAGCAACATTAATATCCAAGACAGCAGAAAATCGTACGCGCTAAAGTGTACGGCAGTAATTTCAACCTCTCGCAACCCATATAATATTCCAAATCCGACAGTATAGATAGCCAAGGCAACGAATGTACCCCAGAAGATGTCTTTAGCCCGCCCTTTCAGGGATAAACCCAAGTCTGTAATCGGAAGGTGGTCCCAATTCTTCAGCAGCACCCAAGCCGCCAGGAAAGTTCCCGTCAGAAAACTACTTTGCATGACAACTTCTTTCAAAATTCCATCTATCTTAAAAAAAGAGACCGCTTTGATGCAAACAGCCCCCAATACTCCGGCAAATCCCAGCATCAAAAGCATATAAACGATAACTTTTGCTGCAACAACCAGATAAATGACAAGTTTCGACTCTTGCGGGGCAATATTTATATTTTCGTTCATTGATTCCATATCCTTAGTTTCTATATGTTAATACCCCAGCAAAAATACCTATAAAATTAAAAATAGAAAGCAAATTCCTGCAAAAAGCGTATATTTGTCTAAACATATCTATTACTGTCATGAAACTAAAACGAACATTAGCCACTATAATGCTGGCTGCATGTACTTACGCAGCAGTTGCACAAAATGCAGGCACACCAGCTAATAATAAAACTTTTTTTGTAGCCAAGCCCGGCACTCTGGTATCCATGCTCACTGAGGATGAAGCCAACAGCGTCACCCATCTTACATTGACCGGAAAACTAAATGCCATTGACTTCAAACATCTGCGCGATGAATTCAAGAATCTGAAAGTGCTGGATATCTCCAACGCATCCATCAGTACATACGCAGGTAAAAGCGGCACTTACCCCGACCGTTTCTATATTTATCCGCCCAACTGTGTACCGGCTTATGCATTCTGCCAGCAGACCAGCGACAGTACTTTCACCGGAAAAGCAACTCTCCAGAAAATTATTCTTTCAGAGAAAATCAAGAACATAGAAGACGCGGCCTTCAAGGGTTGCGAAAATCTGAAAATATGCCAGTTGAGAAAGAAGACTGCTCCCAACCTGTTACCGGCCGCTTTGGCGGATAGCATAACGGCCATTTTCGTTCCGTTGGGTAGCAGCGACTCCTACCGTGGCAAAAAGCATTGGGAAACCTTTGCCGTGATAGAGGGAGAACCTGTAGAGGCTTTCGTACAAGTAGGCTTAATGGGAAGTCTTGCCAGTGAATTAGTGGCTGCGGGCTTGCAACCGAAAGATGTGAATTTCCTGACCGTAGAAGGGAAACTGGACGAAGCTGACTTCACCGTAATACGTGATTATATGCCCAATCTTGTGGCTGTTGATCTGAGCAAAAGTAACACTACGGTTATTCCCGAATATACATTTACCCAGAAAAAATATCTGTTGCGCATCCAGCTTCCCAAAGGTTTGAAAAGCATCGGACAACGTGCATTTAGTGGATGCGGTCGCTTGTGCGGTACGCTTGAATTGCCAGCTGGAGTGACTGCCATCGAATATGGTGCGTTTATGGGATGTGACAACCTGCGTTATGTTGTAGCTACAGGAAACAAGATTACGACTTTGGGAGATAGCCTGTTCGGAGAGGACGGGAGGAATAAGCTGATTTATAAATAAACATGGGGAGAGTGAATGGGAAAATATTTCTATCGGAGTATGAAAAAGCCGGGGTTAGTGCTCCGGCTTTTCTGTTTACAGACTTCCTATTGTTTTTACGATTTCGACTCTCAATCCCAGCGCATTCATTATTCGGTAGAATGTGCCTACGCTCGGATTTATTGAACCATTTTCAATACGGGAAATGTAAGATTTGGTAGCGTTAATTCGCTTTGCAAGTTCTAATTGAGTTACCTTTGCCTCTTTTCTTGCATCAAGCAGTATTTGTCCGGTATAAAAAGCGTATGCTTCTTCATCGAACTTAGCGCGTTCGGGGGTTCCCGGTGCTCCGAACTCTTTTTCAAGTTCAGCACTAATGTCTGTTATCATACTGTTTTTTGTACTCATAATATTCCTCCATCAATTTAAATGCTTTTTCTATTTCTGATTTCGGCGTTTTTTGTGTCTTCTTTTGAAAACCGTTAAATAGAACTACTATTTGCCCTTCATCAAAAATGAAAAAGATACGATAAATGTTACTATTGTATTCTATACGCAACTCATATAATCCGTCTCGTATAGATTTTATAAATTTCACCGGTACACGGTCGTCAGTTTCAAGTAACGAAAGCACATATTTAACTTTCTGAATTTCTTTCTCTGTAAGGGTAGCAAGGAACTCTTTATAATAATGACCGTATGCTACAACTCTTCTTCTCATAGTACAAAAATAATAAATGTTTCAATATAGTACAACTTTAACCGACTTTTTCTTCGATTTCAACCACTATTTTCTTTAGCTCCTTTATTCGCAAAGCAAAAAAGAAGAACTATCTGATCATAAGAACGCTTAATCACCTAAAAACATCGCCTTGCAATATTCGGTTATTGCAAGGCGACATTTTTTTATTGAAAGAGCAGATATTTACTGTGCATACATCTTAGCTCTTAATTCCTTAATATGGTCAGAAGTGATGTATTCATCATATTCCATCATCTTATCAATAATACCGTTCGGAGTCAGCTCGATAATACGGTTGGCAACGGTCTGTATGAACTCGTGGTCATGAGAAGAGAACAGGATATTCCCTCTATACGTCTTCAGGTTATTATTGAATGCCTGGATGGACTCCAAATCAAGATGATTGGTAGGAGTATCTAAAATCAGACAGTTGGCATTGCGCAACTGCATACGGGCAATCATACAACGCATCTTTTCACCTCCCGACAGCACACTTGCTTTCTTCAAAACCTCTTCACCGGAGAACAGCATACGACCCAGGAAACTCTTCATATAAACTTCATTTCCTTCGCCAAACTGACTCAACCAGTCCACCAGGTTCAGATCCGTATTGAAATACTGAGTATTGTCCAGCGGCAAGTATGCAGTGGTAATAGTGACACCCCAACTGAAAGTTCCTGCATCCGGCTTCATTTCTTCATTTATAATCTCAAACAATGAAGTCATGGCACGGGGATCGCGGGAAAGGAATACCACCTTATCCCCTTTCTCTATATTGAAGTTTACATCGCGGAAAAGCACAGTGCCGTCTTCCAAAGTTTTGGTCAGCCCGGAAACTTCCAGAATCTGATTACCCGGTTCGCGCTCGGGAGTAAAGATAATGCCCGGATACTTACGCGAAGAAGGCTTGATTTCTTCCACATTCAGTTTCTCCAACATCTTCTTACGGCTGGTAGTCTGCTTGCTCTTCGCCACATTGGCACTGAAACGGCGAATAAATTCTTCCAACTCTTTCTTCTTCTCTTCTGCCTTAGCCTTCTGGTTCTGCTGCTGGCGCAATGCTAACTGGCTTGATTCATACCAGAAACTATAGTTACCAGCAAACAGGTTAATCTTACCATAGTCAATGTCCACCGTGTGCGTGCAGACAGAGTCGAGAAAGTGACGGTCGTGACTCACAACCAACACCGTATGTTCAAAATTAGCCAGATAATCTTCCAGCCACATCACGGTTTCCATATCCAAGTCATTGGTAGGCTCATCCAGCAACAAGTTATCCGGATTACCGAACAAAGCCTGTGCCAACATCACACGCACCTTCTCCTTACCGCTGAGGTCACCCATCAGCACATAATGCTTATCTTCTTTAATGCCCAGACCGCTCAACAAAGCCGCCGCATCGCTTTCTGCATTCCAGCCGTCCAGTTCCGCAAATCTTTCTTCCAATTCGGAAACCTTCAGACCGTCCTCATCCGTGAAATCTTCTTTGGCATAGAGCACTTCGCGCTGCTTCATGATATCCCACAAAACAGTATGCCCCATCATCACGGTATCCATTACCGTAAGTGCATCCCACTTAAAGTGGTCCTGGCTTAATACGGAGAGGCGTTCGCCCGGACCTAACATAATAGAACCGGTCGTAGGGTCCAAATCACCGGATATGGCACGCAGGAAGGTAGATTTTCCGGCACCGTTGGCACCGATAATACCATAGCAGTTTCCACTTGTAAACTTCAAGTTTACATCATTAAATAACACCCTTTTTCCAAACTGTACGGAAACATTAGAGACTGTAATCATTGATTTATTTACTATTTATCGATTTACAATTTATACGAATGAATCGCTTTTTATTCACCACAGAGTGGCACAGAGTTTCACTGAGTCAAATTGAAATCAAATAAATAAGGCTCTGTGAGACTCTGTGCCACTCTGTGGTGAAAACTTCATTTGCGGGTGCAAAGATAGGCATTTTTCCATGAATACTCGTAGAAATGCGCTGTCAATCTGACATAAAAGTATTACCTTTGCGGCGTTTTAGACAAATGCTGCCTATTTGGCAAAGTTTTTGTTAGTAAAGCGATATACTAACTTAAACCCTTGACAGCAATGAAAACAAATCCTTTTTACAAGTATAATAAGAATAGAAATATGGACCCGAAAGAAAAAGAAAACATCAACGAAGAAGAGTTAATGTCCGAAGCTACGCAGGATGAAGCCGCGGAAAATGAAGAAATTCAAGAGGAGGATGTACAGGACAGTGCAGCTCCGACAGAAGAGGAAAAGCTTGCCCAGGAACTGGAAGAAGCAAACAAAGTGATAGAAGAGCAGAAAGATAAATATCTGCGCCTCTCCGCCGAGTTTGACAACTACCGCAAACGCACCATGAAGGAAAAGGCCGAGCTGATTCTGAACGGTGCCGAAAAAACCATCAGCAGCATTCTTCCTATTGTAGACGACTTCGAACGCGCCCTGAAAAACATGGAAACTGCCACAGACGTAGCAGCCGTGAAAGAAGGAGTGGAATTGATTTATAATAAATTCATGTCTGTATTGGGACAGGACGGCGTGAAGGTGATTGAGACCAAAGAAAAACCTCTTGACACCGATTTTCACGAAGCAATTGCCGTTATCCCTGCACCGGACAAATCCCTGAAGGGAAAAATTCTGGATTGCGTACAGACCGGCTACACGCTAAACGACAAAGTAATCCGCCATGCCAAAGTGGTGGTAGGAGAATAACATAATATATATGGAAAAAAGAGATTACTACGAAGTACTGGAAGTCGAAAAGACAGCATCGGTAGAAGAAATTAAGAAAGCCTACCGCAAAAAAGCCATTCAATATCATCCTGACAAGAACCCGGGTGACAAAGTGGCGGAAGAAAAATTCAAAGAAGCGGCAGAAGCCTACGATGTACTAAGCAATGCGGACAAGCGTGCCCGTTATGACCAGTTCGGTCATGCCGGAATGAGTGGTGCTGCCGGAAACGGTGGACCGTTCGGTGGTTTCAGCGAGGGCATGTCTATGGATGATATCTTCTCTATGTTCGGAGATATTTTCGGTGGACGTGGCGGTGGCTTCGGAGGCGGATTCAGTGGTTTCGGAGGCGGATTCGGCGGTGGAAGTTCACAACGCCCGCGTTTCCGTGGTTCGGATTTGCGCGTAAAAGTAAAACTGAATCTGAAAGAGATTTCTACCGGAGTAGAAAAGAAATTCAAACTGAAAAAGTACGTTACATGTGATCACTGTCACGGTTCAGGGGCTGAGGGTAACGGCGGTTCGGAAACCTGCTCGACCTGTAAAGGTAGCGGTACGGTAATCCGTAACCAACAGACTATTCTTGGTACGATGCAGACACGTGCCACCTGTCCGACTTGTGGCGGTGAAGGCAAAATCATCAAGAATAAGTGTAAGGTATGTGCCGGAGAAGGTATCGTTTACGGCGAAGAAGTGGTAAGCGTAAATATTCCTAAAGGCGTAATGGAAGGCATGCAGCTTTCTATGAGCGGCAAAGGAAATGCCGGAAAACACAACGGCGTTCCGGGCGACTTACTGATTCTTGTAGAAGAAGAACAAGACAAAGAACTGATTCGCGACGAAAATGACTTGATTTACAACCTGCTTCTCAGCTTCCCGACAGCCGCTTTAGGTGGTGCGGTAGAAATACCAACCATTGACGGAAAGGTGAAAGTAAAGATCGAATCGGGTACACAGCCGGGCAAAGTGCTCCGCCTACGCGGAAAAGGTCTGCCAAGTGTAAACGGATACGGTACGGGAGATTTATTGGTAAATGTCAGCGTATATGTACCGGAAGCACTTAACAAAGACGAGAAAAAAGCACTTGAAGAAATGGAAAGCTCGGATAACTTCAAGCCCAATACTTCGATTAAGGAAAAGATTTTCAAGAAGTTCAAGAGTTTGTTTGACTAAACTGACTTTAAACTGAAAATGGATTCATGTCTGTATGGTTTTGAGGGAAAGTTGACGAGTTAACAAGTTGACAAGGGAACAAGGTTCCATGCGGCATAGGAGCATTGCGCAGCCCCTTGTTCCCTTGTCAACTCGTTAACTCGTTTCCTTCCTTTCTTTCCCGTTTTAAACGATACTGTTTTTTTATAATTGAAAGATTCTTTGCGTTATAAAAGAAAAAACGTCAAAACTAACCCTATTCATCTGGTAGCATAGTATAGTTTTACTATCTTTGCCGACACTTAATTCTATGAGTAGAATAGGTAACCTGATGATAATTGATATAACTGATGAGACTAAAAACAATTCTGCTAACTACAGTGGCTACAGGCACCTTGATGTGTGAACCTGTGATGGCGTATGCTGTAGATTCTACACCCGATTCTATGGGATGGTTCCGAAAGAAAAAGAAGAGTGAACCAAACGACAGTGTTAAATCCAAAAACGAGTACGAGAAACTGACCGGAGACGGTAGCATCATTCACCGTGGTATGTTCAATGTGTACCAGAAAAAGAACGACTATTATTTTGAGGTACCGGTGAACTTACTGGGTAGGGATATGTTGGTAGTGAACAAGCTTCAACGCGTTCCTTCCGAACTGAACGAGGCCGGAGTGAACCGTGGTACGAATTATGAAAACCAAATGGTACGCTTCGAACAGGATAAGGCGACGAATAAGTTGCTTATCCGTCAAAGCCGCCCTCTCCCCCTCGCTCCTGCCGGAGACGCAATCAGCCAGTCAGTACGTGACAACTACATCTCGCCATTGATAGCCGGCTTCAAGATTGAGGCATTCAATAATGACTCTACGACGATGGTTATCAAGGTGAATGATATTTATGATGGAACGGAGACGAGTATCAACAACGTATTTACCAATATTAATCTGGGAACGTCTTCCATCAAAAACCTTTCACGTATTCTTTCCATCAAAGCATTCGAGAATAATGTAGTGGCCACGTCCGAACTGACAACGAAAGTGACCGAAGGAACGACTTCCGTCTACGTAACCGTTGAAGTTAGTTCTTCACTGATGCTACTGCCGGAAACACCTATGACCGGTAGACTGGATAATGCTCGTGTAGGGTATTTTACCAATCCTTTGCTCAGTTACAGCGACGGACAACAACGGGTCAGCAAGCAACAGTTCATTACCCGCTGGCGCCTGGAACCTAAACCGGAAGACCGCGAACGTTATCTGCGTGGCGAATTGGTGGAACCGGCTAAACCGATTGTATTTTATATAGAAAACTCTACTCCGTATCGTTGGCGTAAGTATATCAAACAAGGTATTGAAGACTGGCAGGTGGCATTTGAACGTGCCGGATTCAAGAATGCCATTATCGCCAAAGAAATCACCGACAGCATGACGGTAGATATGGATGATGTGAATTACTCCGTACTGACCTATGCAGCCTCCACCAAAGCAAACGCTATGGGACCGTCTATTCTGGACCCCCGATCAGGGGAAATCCTGGAAGCGGATATCATGTGGTGGCACAATGTACTGAATATGCTTCAGGAATGGATCACCGTACAAACAGGTACTGTACGTCCGGAAGCCCGTGGCATCAAGTTATCCGATGAACTGATGGGAGATGCCATGCGTTTTGTAGCCTGTCATGAAGTAGGTCACTCTTTAGGGTTACGCCACAATATGATGGGATCATGGGCATTCCCCACCGATTCCCTGCGCTCCAAGTCATTCACCGACCGGATGAATTCGACCTCTTCTTCCATCATGGATTATGCCCGTTTCAACTACGTGGCACAACCCGGTGACGGAATAACCGCTCTTTCACCGCATATCGGTCCTTACGATATCTTCGCCATCGAATACGGTTACCGTTGGTATGGAAAAGAAAATCCGGAAGAAGAAAAGGATTTACTTTATGATTTCCTGAGCCGCCATACCGACCGTCTGTATAAATACAGCGAAGCGCAGGATGTGCGTGATGCCGTAGATCCCCGTGCACAGAACGAAGATCTGGGTGATGATGCTGTACGTTCTTCCCAATATGGTATTGCAAACCTGAAGCGGATCGTTCCCGAAATTATAAAATGGACGACGACCGGAGAAAAAGGACAGACTTATGAAGAAGCTTCCCGCTTATACTATGCCGTAATCAATCAATGGAATAATTATCTGTACCATGTACTCGCCAACATCGGTGGTATCTATATAGAAAATACAATTGTGGGTGACGGACAGAAGACTTATACTTTTGTAGAAAAAGAAAAGCAACAAGCTGCCCTGAAGTTCTTACTGGATGAGGTACTGACTTATCCGAAGTGGTTATTCGACACAGAAGTAGGTGAATATACCTATCTGCTTCGTAACACTCCGCTGGGTGTGGTAGAAAATGCACCGACGCAGATACTGAAGAATGCCCAGTCCTATATTCTGTGGGATCTTTTATCCAACAACCGCCTGGTACGTATGCTTGAAAACGAAGCGGTAAATGGCAAAAAGGCTTTTACTGCCGTAGAACTGATGGATGGTTTACATCGCAGCATTTTTGCCACAACAGAACGGGGAGCATTGCCTGACGTCATGACACGCACCTTGCAGAAAAACTTCCTGGATGCCTTGATTACGGCCGCTGCCGAAAGCGAAGGGGTAAAAATCAACAAGAAGCTTATGGACAATCATTTCCTGCTGGATAACCAGTTACCGCTTTGCAGTTGTGATGAACATGCTCATCGCTCGTTGGATGCAGACCGGATGGGTGCCCGTCGCGAATTGAACTTCTACGGCTCTCAACTGAACCGCATCTCAGATGCCATTTCCGTGAAGCGAGGTGAACTGTTACGGATCAAGGATCTGCTTCAAAGTCGCCTGGGAACATCGGATGTGGCAACCAAATATCATTATAAAGACATGATTCTCCGTATTAACACGGCATTAGGGCTTTAGCAATGCTTAAAAAATAAGTTGGTACGAATGAATTCAATAACAGCAGTAACTCAGCTCTCCTCCTCCCGGGAGGAGGAGGGGAACTGAGTTACTTTTATTTGTGACATATTTTGTACCAAGTTATTTTTTTATCGTCACTTAGCTAAAAAACAGTTTTCAATTTAAGTATTAATTTTATTATTTTAACGGATGAAAAGACGCTTATCTGTCGCATTCCTATTACTAATAGGAACGTTCACGTACGCCCTTGCCGCAAACCGGCAGGTAGAGGGTGTAGTCATCTCTTCTGAGGATAATTTGCCTCTCATCGGCGCTTCTGTCTATGTGACAGCCGATGATTTGAAGAAAGTTGGGAATAATCAGTCCACCATTGGTGTCATTACTAATATTGACGGTCAATTCTCCATCTCCATTCCGGAGGGAGTTACCCGTTTTTATTGTAGTTACGTCGGCTATGATGTGCTGGAAGTAAAGCTCATACCGGGCAAGAATAAATATGATATTACTCTCCAACCTTCCGCCCACATGCTCGATGCGGTAGTTGTGACGGGATATCAGACTGTGGAACGCCGTAAGTTGACGGCCGCCGTATCGAAGATCGATATCTCGGATCAGATGATGGGTGCAACCAAGAGTATAGACCAAGCATTGGCCGGACAGATTGCCGGACTTTCCGTAAGCAACATTTCCGGTACTCCGGGTGCTCCTGCCAAAATCCGTATTCGCGGTACATCCTCCCTGAATGGTACGCAAGACCCTTTGTGGGTGCTGGACGGTATTCCATTGGAAGGAACGAACATTCCCAATATGGAAGTATTGAAAGACATCGATAACATAGGTCAAACCGCTATTGCCGGTCTGAATCCTGCCGACATCGATAATATCACCGTTCTGAAAGACGCTGCCGCAACTGCCATTTACGGTGCCCGTGCTGCCAATGGTGTAATCGTGATTACTACCAAGAAAGGTAAAGTGGGCAAACCGGTTATCAACTTCTCCACTAAACTGACCTATTCTCCGAAGTTGAATATAGACCGTTTGAACCTGTTGAACTCAGAAGAGAAGGTAGGTCTGGAACTTGACTTACTGGCATCCGGTTATCCATACAGGGAAACCAAAGGCGAGGTATACCGCATTATTTCCGGGTTGGGAGAACTCAACAATTTCAAAGACGGAGGGTGGAACGCCTTGTCATCCAGCGCTCAGAGCGCAATAAATAAACTGAAGGCAACAAACACAGACTGGAGTGATATCCTTTTCCGCGACGCATTCACACAAGAGTATAACCTGTCTCTTTCCGGTGGTAGTGAAAAGGCAACTTACTATACTTCTTTCGGATATATGAAAGAGAATGGTAACGTTCCGAATGTATCTGCCGAACGTCTGAACTTAGTGATGAAGACCAGTTATAAAGTGAACAGCATTCTGAAAGTAGGTGCTTCTATGTTTGCCAACCGCCGTAAGAATTCAAGTTATCTGCCGGATTCGGATGGTTTAACCAACCCGATATTCTATTCTCGCCTGGCTAACCCTTACTTCACGCCATACAACGAACACGGTAATTACAACTACGACATTGACGTGGAGAATGATGTGGATATGGACTTTGGATTCAACCCTTTTGAAGAACTAAAAAACACCACCAACGAAACCACTATCAATGGTCTCTCATCTATTTTTGATGCAGAGTTACGTTTTGACGACCGGTTCAAGTTTACCACCCAGCTCGGTTTACAACTTGATAAAACATCCATCGAGAAGATTGCCGATGAAGAATCTTTTGCCATGCGTAAAGAAAAGAAGAACCATCGCAGCAATGGCGTAACTTACCTACCCGCCGGAGGATTTCACAAGGCCAATGAAAATTCATTGTCCCAACTCACTTGGAAAGCGATGGGAGAATATCGCGATACCTACAACGACATCCATGAGTTCGAAGCAATGGTAGGAACGGAAATCCGGAAGACATGGGAAGAAAAGCTATACAGTGCCGGTTATGGATTTGACCGGAAGACGCTGACAACAAAGCCGATCATCTTCCCGGAAGAAAGTCAGGCATTCAAATTGCATGAGAAGGCTCATGTGGAGAATGCATACGTGTCCGCTTTCTCAACCCTGTCTTATTCTTTACTGAACCGCTATACATTGGGAGGAAGTATCCGTTTCGATGGTTCCGACCTTTTCGGTGTAGACAAGAAGTACCGTTATCTGCCATTATATTCAGTCAGTGGTTTGTGGCGCATTTCCCAAGAACCTTTCATGGCAAGTGCCAAATGGATAGACAACCTGGTAGTCCGTGCATCATACGGTTTGCAGGGAAACATTGACAAGAACACCTCTCCTTTCCTTTTGGGAAATTACAGAATTGAAAATATCCTGCCGGGAGGTTCAGAAGATATGATTGACGTTTCCGGTGCACCGAACAAAAAGCTGCGCTGGGAGAAAACACATTCCGTAAATGCAGGATTTGATTTTGCTGTATTGAATCAGGCTATCAACCTGAGCGTGGACTACTACTACAGAAAAGGTGTAGATTTGATCGGAACCCAGATGTTACCGCTGGAAACAGGTTTCGAAATGTTGACCGTCAACTGGGCCAGCATGCGAAATCAAGGTGTCGAAGTCGCTCTCAGCACACGCAATGTCCACACCAAGAATTTTATGTGGACCACTAACTTCAACTTCGCATACAATAACAATAAGGTACTGAAAGAAGCACTGCGTGAAGATGCCTTGGAACCGGGCCGTGAAGGATACCCCGCGGGAGCCTTGTTTGCCCTGAAAACAGCCGGACTGGATGAAGAAGGTTATCCGATGTTCCAGGACAAAGACGGAAAAGCCGTATCGGCCATGGAATTCTTTAAACTTCAGGAATGGGGATTTGGAGCAACCGACCTGACAGCCCGCGAGCGTCGTGAACTTTACACGTATGTTGGTACTGCTGACTGCCCTTATACAGGCGGTTTCAATAATACTTTCACCTACAAAGCTTTTGAACTGGGTGTCAACTTCAGCTTCGACTTCGGTGGAAAGGTACGCAGTCAACCCACCTACTCTATCGTTGATTTCGACAAAGGACGCAACACGAACCGTGATATCCTGAATCGTTGGACTCCGGAAAATACGGAAACGATCTTCCCGGTTCTGCTGAGTCAGAACGAACGTCTGGACGAATATATGTGGTATTCAAATCAGAATGAAATATACCGTAACCTGGATATTTGGATCAGAGACCTGAACTATGTGAGACTACAAAATATCCGGTTGGGCTATACATTGCCTACTAACTTCAGCCGCACGTTGGGAATGACTTCCGCCACAGTTGCCATAGAGGGACGCAACTTATTGGTGTTCGGCTCAAGCTACAAAAACTATCTCGATCCGGAAACCATGTCCAATGCTTATGCAACACCGGCTCCCAAGTCTGTGACCTTAAGCCTGAACTTGATTTTTTAATTTTATAGAGAGTAACAACAATGAGAAAAATATATATCATGTTATTGATGAGCAGTGTAGTATTGCTGACTGCTTGCGATATGTTGGATATCCAGCCTACGGGAAAAGTGATCCCCCAAACCTTAGCTGAGTACAGAGCGCTGATTGCCACAGCATATAAAAACGTTCCCGATGCCAGAGGACTCGCCTGCTTCCGTTCTGATGAACTGTATGTAAAAGATGATAGTTGGGAACAGGACCGTTATGGTAAAATAGAATGTTGGGATGACTTCAGTGCTCCGGGACAGACTACTTCCTTTGAATGGAAGAATTTCTATAGCATCATGTTCACCGCAAACTATACCATAGAAGAGCGAAACTCAATCAATGAAGGAAGCGAAGAAGACATCGACCAATTGATCGGTGAATGTTATCTGCTCCGTGCATACATGCATTTCCTGTTGGTAAATCTCTACGGACAGCCTTATACCCGTCCGGGAGCGTTAGAAACGAAAGCAGTGCCACTGAAGCTGAACAGCGATATCAACGAAATTCTGAAGAAAAATACCGTTGCACAGATTTACGAGGCTGTACTTTCGGATATCAATGAAGCTGAAAAACTGATTAATAAGGAATCCTGGGAACAGAAGTTTTCTTATCGTTTCACAACCCTATCTGTAAAAGCTCTGCGCGCCCGTGTATATTTGTATATGGGGCAATGGGAGAATGCGTATAAAGCCGCCGAAGCTGTTCTTACAGAAAAGAATACACTGGAAGATTTCAATGACGAAGCGTTCATTCTGCCAAACAACTACCAATCCGTAGAGAATATTACAGCCTTGGAACGCGGCATGAGCTCCAACTACACTCAGGCAGCGGTTCTGTCCGAAGCTTTAGCGTCTTCATACGGAGAAGGAGATTTGCGTCTGGATGCTTACTTCAAACCGGCTGACAAAAATGGCTATCGTTTCAGCCAGAAGAGTGGAAAAGATGATTTCCGTTGTTCTTTCCGTGTAGGTGAAATGTATCTGAACTCGGCAGAAGCAGCTGCACAATCGGACAAACTCCCCCAGGCACGCATCCGTTTATTGGAGTTAATGGAGAAACGCTATACCCCAGAAGCTTACGCAGCTAAAGCAACTGCGGTCAACGCAATGAATAAAGAAGCCTTGATACAAGAGATTCTGAATGAGCGTGCCCGTGAACTCGCTTTCGAAGGTCATCGTTGGTTCGACTTACGCCGTACAACCCGCCCACGCATCGAGAAAGTTCTCAAAGGAGGAACCTATGTGTTGGAACAGGATGACCAACGCTATACGATTCAGATTCCGAGAGAAGCGATAGCGGCTAATCCGGAGTTGTCTAATTAATAAAAGAGAGGGGTGCACTGAAATGTACCCCTCTCTTTTATTCTGATATTTACGTTCTAATAGTTATTCCGTGAACTTGGCTATGATCTCCTTCAGTTGGTCAGGATAATCAGTAGTAATGAGATCAACGCCCATAGCCATGAAATCCAGCATCTCTTGCGGAGAGTTAACGGTCCAGACATTGACTGTCATGCCTTTTTCATGTGCATTCTTAATCCATTCCGGATGCGCCCTTAAACTATTCATAGAATAATCTATGCAATTAATTCCATCTTCCATACTCTGCGGGTCCTTGTCACCGTTCAAGTATCCGATAACTGTTCCGGAAGGAATACTCTGATTCAATTTTTGACATACATAATAACTGAATGCGATATAATCGATCTGATCGCCTACTCCCTTTTCACTGACCATTTCAGTTACAGTTTTTACAATTCTGTCATGGCTTGCATTAGAACTGTGAGATTTGATTTCTATAATCAATTTCATTTCTGAATTTGCCTTCAGTTGTTCCAGATACGCTTCAAGTGTCGGTATCTTTTCACCATTGGCAAGTTGCTCATTCCGGATATCTGCATAATTGACATCTTCTATCTTTTTCCCATTAATAGTGGGATCATGATGACAGACTACAACATCATCTTTCGTGATATAGAAATCGGTCTCCGAACCATATACACCCAATTTCTGAGCGGCAATAAACGATGCAAGTGAGTTTTCCGAAGCTTTATTGTCCGCAGTATGGAATCCACGATGCGCAATCACTTTCGGAACGACAAATCCAACCGGATTATCAGTAGAGGTAAGTGTAGCCATCCCTATCGGGTATTGGGCACTTTCACGCATCAATACCAACCTGTACTTTCCGGAAACGAAGCCGGAAGGTATTTCAGCATCAATATAACGGTCGGTGGCAGTTGTATTACAGATAAAGCTCTCCTTTGCATTATCCAACGATTCTATCTTGACCTTGTCTCCCGTCTTGAAACCTTTTCCCACTATTCTGTATTTGCTACCCGCTTTGACTTCAAAGTTAGCGAAAAACATCAAGTCCGATATGTCAATGGTATTTTGTGATTGTTTATCTTTCACTTTTTCCCATAGTCCGGTGACATCCTCTGCTGAAAGTGGATCATCATAGATTCGTGACAAAATTATTTCACCTCTCCAGGCTGCTTCAGCAGAACCGGCCGCTGCATCCCCACCGATACCAAACCATTGGCAAGTAGCAGGGGTAGGGAATTTAAAGTCTCCCTTGGCATCAATTGTACCTTTCAGTTCACCATTAACATAGACAGAAGCTTTCTGTGCTCCCTTATCCCATACACCTACCACATGGTAGTATTTGCCCCGTTCGGGAACCACTCCACTACGATTCCATTGCCATCCACCGGAAGTCAGGTTGGGGAGAAACGTAATTTCTCCTTTTTCTTTAGCCAGTAAGAATCCTGTACCACCGGCTTGCATGGAACTGAACATCTTGATTTCAGTGCCAGTCTGAGGCTCAGAGTCATACATGAACAGGGCTTCCAAAGTGTGTCCGTCTGCCAATGCATCCTTAAACGCCTGATTACTTTGGTAATCTACCTTATAGTAGCCAGAACTAATAGCCGTGCCCGGTGTATGATTGAAGCGAGCCACGTAACAGCCATAGCTATCATTATAGTAAGTCATCAAACTGGATCCTTCAAATGTCTGCACAGTGTGTTTCATCGGAGATGCATCAGTAGCTGTCCCATCATTATTGAATATAATATCCAGAAGAAGAGTTTTCTCTTTAATGGGTAAGTCTTGCGGTGCCTGCCGTACAGTCATAGAATGGATTTTTTTGTCATTCATATAGAAATCCACTATACTTTCGCGCGTTTCAGTCGTTTCATTGGCTTCAGCCGAGAAAGTAACGGAGCCGTCATTTTCTCCACTTGCCGGAGTGATGGAAAGCCAGCCTGCCGTTTGCGGTTTGTCTATTTTCCAAGAGGCATTCGATTTAACGAAAATCGTTTCTGAATGTTTATCCGGCCCCATATCAAATGTAGTAGGATTGCTTTCACCGGAGATCTCAATTGTGAATGATGCTTCTGCCGTATCTTCTGAGCTATCACATGCATAGCCAATGAATGTCAGCAAAAAAAATAAAAGTAAATTCTTTTTCATAATATTAATTATTAATGAGTAGTTGGTTAATAATCGTTCAACATTACATGATAATATGATTTTCATCGTTTCGGTATGCGTTGTATGGCAGTGTTTGTAGTCGTTACTCCACAGGAGTAATTTTCACAAAAGAAACTCCGTGATAGGGAACCTGTGTCCGGAACTCCCCATTGTATTCCCCTAAATCTTTTTGCCGCCACAGATCGCGAACAGACACTTTGCCTGTAATTCCCAGTTGCTTGAGAGCTAATTCAAAATCATACGTCTTCATCTGGATAGCTTCAGCCTCATCCTGATCCCACAGGATAAAATAAGGATCTATCTGGAAGAATCCTACTGCATACGAGCCATCATATAGTTTCTTGTACCATATCTGCCCATTGTCAGTCAGCAATTTTGTGACCGGTGCTGCCAACGGGTCCTGATTCACAGCAATCACTTCATTATTTGTCAATAAACTCAATGTGAAATCATCTATATCGGACATATCACAACCGATCAATAACGGAGCGGAGAGAATGCACCATAGAGAGATATGAGAATATTGTTCATCAGGAGTCAGAGCCGATTCATGAACCTTCTCTCTCCAAGCCTTACCCAGTTTTCCTACCACCAGCATATCGGGATCATTATAGTTCCCCGGTGCAGTAGCCTGAGCACAAACATCCTGAAAACAACCAATGGCTGTCACAACATTCCATTCATCGGTAATGTCACGGGTGGTGCGCCACAACTCACCTCCTGCTTCCCTTGCCCAGTTCCAGACATTGGGAGCACCATATCCCACACAATAGACAATGTCCCGATCCACTTTATCCAATGCATCACGCATAACAATATAGGGTTCCCGGATTGTTTTCTCTTCAGAATCCTTCTGAACCGCATGATAGCCGCAATGATCATATTTGAGATAATCTACTCCCCATCTGCCCCAAGTCCGTGCATCTATTTCCTCATGCTGATAACTGCCCAGATAATCACCACATGTTGTCGGTCCCGGTGAAGAATAAATACCGAATTTCAATCCCAAGGAATGAATATAATCAGCCAGGCCTTTAAAATCAGGGAATTTCTCATTAGAGAGCAGTTCTCCCTGCTTGGTGCGTTCGGCAGCTTCCCAGCCGTCATCAATGTTCACATACGTCCATCCGTATGCATGCAACTTTTCATTCATCATGCGGGCAGCCTCGCGCACTTTCTCATCATCTACAGAAAGTCCCCAGCAATTCCAACTGTTCCATCCCATCGGAGGAGTCAGAGCAATCCGGTCTCCTATTTTCAAGGTAATCTCTTTTTCGGCTACACCTTTTTCGTTCATGGCTTTCAGAAGCACTTTGAAATCTCCTCTAAGTTCGGTCTTTCCCGTAATAAAGCCGGTGGAAGTATCTAATTTCAGTCCGGCAGGGAGTCCTGACGCTTCAAAAGTCATAGGCCGGTTACCACTTGCCATAATCGTCATCAGGAACGGATTTCCCGGACGGGCACCATATACCAGAGGATTATTAATCCGTGGAGTTTCCGGAGCTTCCGGTGTCAGAATGTACTTCTCCTTAGCTACAGGCTTCGGCCAGGCAGGTATCGGGGTAATCTCTCCACGAGTCACAAACTTCACATTCAACCAGTCGGCATGGTCGTACATAATGCCATCGCCACATTCTTCCACCAATAGCAACACTTTATCAATACCGGAGAGGTTGACATTGAACTCTTTTACGGGATCGCCCTTCTGCATCACACCGCTTTTCCAAAGTTCTTTTTTATCTCCGATTATCTTGAACTGCAATTTACCGGCATACAGGTTGTTATCATCGGCTCCAACCAAGCCACTCACTGAAACGGCTTTACCACCCAAATCATACAGCATACGGCTGATAGAATGAGCTCCGATCCCCCGTTCATACACAACACCATTTACCGTAAGCGGAGTCCATACCACAGACTGATTTATCTGCGGTATTCCCCAATCCTGCACAAAACAGGAGTCCTTATAAACTTCATCCAACCAGAGTTCACGCTTCGGCCCGTTATTACAAGAGGAAACAAACCACAAGTTTGCCAAAAGAGCCAATGCGATAATTACTTTTGTTCCAAATTTCATAGTACTTTGCTTTTTATTTCAGGACCGGATTAATAAACAACTCATCTATATATACCTGTTGCGGAGCTTCAAAAGCGACCTTTACATAGCGTACATTTTCATCCAGTTGGTCAAACAATATGCTTTCAATCCAGGCATCATGCTTGTTGTTCGGGAAATAAGGGGCGTCTTTTATGGAAGACAGATTATACTCTTTACCGTCTATTGAAGTATACAGATATGTCTTCACCGGCATACCTATCTTTTCCGGATTATAATTCAGCATACGCAACATAGCTTTCTGAACACGGGTTTTCTTTTGCAGATCCACTACAAATTCATGATAGCCGGCCTCAAACTTCACCCAGCGGGCATCCTTACTGTCCTCTTCAGCAACCTTACCATCCAGTAACGGTTGCAAACCGGCCTTTCCAAGCATCATTTCCGGAGTCGCTCCATTGACCAATTTCTCCATAAAAGCCGCTTCCATCAGTTTCCAATATTCCTTTCCGTTCTTCCAGTCCATATAGTCAGTATACACTTTGTTCGACCAGACAGGTTGCCCCAGTTGGTACTTTGACTCAGGATCCTCAATGATACCGTAGAACATAAATGAAATGATCTTATCAACCCCCGCCGCAGATGCTGCAACCTGCTGGGACAGCAGCCTCGGATAAGCAGCCGGAATCAAGGCAGAAGTACGGTCATTGGTACCCTCTTCCCAAGTGAAAGTCTCACAATTTGCCCACATTTCAATATTCAGGCGGTTATGAATATCACGCAATCTCTGCCAGTTCTTCTTCAGACGGGGAAGTGTGAACTGATCGCGTACACACCCCACTTCATCCTGATAGGCAATGATATCCACTTTTAGTTTTTGCATTTGCTTCTCATATTCCGGATTATCAAATTCTGACAATCCGATTCCATAAGGAGAAATCAGGGTTTTCTTGCCCGGAGCCAATTTTTTAGCCTTCTCTGATAAAGTATTTACCGACTGCACCGCATGCTCCGCAAAAATAGGACACAGACAATCTTCTACCGGTAAATACCAGCCATAAAAGGCCTTGTGGTTTTTATAAAGGGATGCCAACTCTTCCATAATCCGGAGTTGCCGTTCCTTAATTGCCGGATCAAGCAGATTATCATCCTGATCCTTTGCCCAACCACTACTCATGAAAATCTTCATATTATGTTTGGCCGCTTCATCCAGAATAGCATCCACAGGACTTTTCTTATCCTTATTATACCACCAAGGCATTATTTGCGAAGGATAATAAGATTTTCCTTCATTGGCAACCTCCATTAATACCAGATATTCGATACCCATAGCCGACAATTCACGTACTTTAGCCTCCCACAATTTCGGGTCCATATTATCAAAGCTCTGAGGATTCGTATATTTATTACGTACATCCTTGTATGCCAGATTGATCCAGCTACCTGTAACAGGTTTCACCCCCAAAGCCGACTCGGTGGTTTTCTCTTTTTTCTGCTTGCCGGAAGCGGCATTATCCGCACCCACCGTAGCTACCGGCAGCGTAACCAATAAAACTGACAGAGCAAATCCTATCATTTGAAATTTCTTCTTCATAGTACACATATATAAATCTATAATTAAGTGATCAACTTCCTCCAGACACTATAATCAGTACCAAACCGGAGATAAAAAGAATAAGCATCAGCGTAAGCAACAGATTGGTAGACTTTGATGCCCCCTTAAACTCTTTCCAGATGAAGAGCCCCCATAAGGCGGCTACCATCGTTGCCCCTTGCCCCAGCGCATAGGAAATAGCCGCACCGGCTTTTCCGGCAGCGATATAGCTGCAAGCAGTTCCCAATGCCCAGATTATACCGCCCAACACACCCACCAGATGCGTATTGAAGTTTCCTTTGAAATACTGGCTGTAGGACACAGGTTCCCCCATAAAAGGTTTCTTCATCACCAGTGTATTGAACAGGAAATTACTGATAAAGATACCTATTGCAAACACGAACAAAGCAGAATAAGGAGTCATCATGCCTGCTGTGGGTGCTTCCAGATTTTCCAGGTCCATAGCTGCCGCCACAAAACGGTAAAAGAACGCCATCAGGATACCGGCGCATACAGCAATCAGGATACCTTTCTTACGGGTGCTCTGACCGGATGCCTTGGAAACTTTTCCGGATGCTATTCCATTAAAGATAATAGCCAGCACAATCAGGAAAACGCCCAGGAAAAGAATGACGGGATCTCCCTTCGGAACACTGAAATAATTGACAAATACACCCAGTACCAATGCCAGCCCCACCCCTACAGGAAAAGCAACCGACATCCCTGCCAATGACATAGAAGCCGATAGCAGAATATTAGAAGCATTGAATATCACACCACCCAAGAAAGCACTCCAGAAGTTCTCCGGACTCACTTGCAACAAGTCCTGTATAAATCCTCGTCCGGCCTCTCCCGTGCTGCCTAAAGTCAATCCCCAGATCAGAGAGAAAAGAACGATGCCAATCACGTAATCCCAATAGAACAACTCATAACGCCAGGTCTTTGCCGCCAACTTCTGAGTATTTCCCCACGATCCCCAGCAAAGCATCGTAACCCAGCACAACGCCACTGCCAATCCGTAACTTTCAACTATAAACATAATCGGTATTTTTAGAGGTTAATTTATTCATTCAGGTCCAGTTCTTTACGATGAGGAATAGAAGACTGCGCTCCCATTCTTGTCACGGCAACAGATGAAGCTTTAGAAGCCATTACAGCAGCTTGCCTCAAGTTCATACCTTCTGCCAGTCCCACACATAAAGCACCATTGAAAGTATCGCCGGCAGCCGTTGTATCAACAGGTTCCACTTTAAAAGCATCCACACAATACGAAGTATCACCTTCTCTCACCAAGCATCCCTTCGAACCCAAGGTTACAATTATATTCTGTACTCCCATCGCACTGATTTCTTTTGCAACCCGTTCCGCATCAGCATCATTCACAATCTTTATACCGGTAAGCATTTCGGCTTCAATCCGGTTGGGAGTAATCATAAACAAGTATCTGAGTAACTCTTTCGGAAGGCTCCGGGCAGGGGCCGGATTCAAGACTACCTTCACCCCTTTTTCAAAAGCTCTCCTGGCAGCATATTCCACCGTTTGAATCGGAATTTCCAGTTGCATCAACAAGATGTCTCCTTCGCACATTTCCTTCACAACTTTATCCACATCCTGCTCGTTCAGCAGCATATTGGCTCCGGAAGCCACCACTATACTATTCTCCGCATGATCGTCCACACTGATCAAAGCAACTCCGGAAGCAGAGTTTTCATCAAGAGTGATATATTTTGTATCTATTCCCTCTTTCTTGAAATAATCCACTGACTGCTGTCCCAGTATATCATTCCCCAACTTTGCTACAAAGATCAGATTACCACCCAGCCTTTTCACTGCAACTGCCTGATTGGCTCCTTTACCGCCCTGGTTCATAAAGAATTCACCACCCAGAATGGTTTCACCGGGAGCCGGCAGATGAGAGGTCCTCACCACCATATCTATATTGGAACTGCCAATTACTATAATTTTCTTCATGGTACTATATTTTAAATAAATAAATGCATGTATGTATCACCGTGACAGAACGAACGTAGGAGCAACGCCCCCTGCATCCGATACTGCTACACGGGCTGTTATCACCTTCTCATCTCCCGGAAAGAGTGTAATGAAGTTATCACTCCAGAACACCGGATTAATCTCCTCTCCCCGGGCATCCTGCAAAGTCAGGTGGTTGAAGTGTGACAATCGGGCAGATTCGTTCTTCAAACAAATAGAAAAGACATATTCTCCTTCCTCTTTGCTTACTTTAACCTCTTTCTTCAATTCCGGTTTTTCCATAGAAGTAAACCAGAAAAAGTCCATGTGCTGTGAGTAGAACCAATATAAATTCTCCGACAACAGCTTTCCTGCTTTATCGTGAAGTTCCAGCTTCACAAAGTAGTTATAAGAATACTTGCCATGCTGAGGCACTGTAATAATCTCTTTATAGCAATCGGGAGAAACCGTCAGCTGCTGAGAATGTTGCCAAGCCACCCTCATATCATTATTGATTACTTTCGCCGTCACCTTTACATCATCCAGCACCCGGTGGGACGCATTAATGACCGATATCTTAAAATCATTGGCATTCAACTGTACGTGTACCGGCTCCATCGCTTTCCTTGCAAAATAGTAAGAAGCGTTCGGCGCCAGATACCAGTCATAAATCTGCCAGCACACATCGGGCCAGCAGGAATTAATCTTCCAGATCATCACGCCGGAAGTTATATCCCACATCCGATGATTGGCTGCCTCAAACATAGCACGATAACCGTCAGCACTCAGGAACTGGGCATTATCGGCATATTCTTTCGCCGTCTTCGGATCACCAAACATCGTGCGGATGGCATTGTCATAAGAACGGTAGCAATAATTACTCACATCCCAGGCGCCATGTTCCGCCCAAATGCTATCCAACGGGAAGATGGGGCTGTTTACATTGGCTGTACTCTCTGCGGTAGGAATAAATTTCCGGAGACTGTTGTACATCGGCACCGAAGGCATACCCAATTCATTGCGGAACATCTGCAAATAAACCTCACGTACTTTATCGAAGAAGTAAGAGGAAGGCGCCCAGTTATAGTCGGGTGCACCGTCATCCGTGGTTCCGGTGGGCAGGTCTTCCTTCAGATAGGGAGTCAGAGCATCCACATCCCAGTGGTAACTGGTGGTAGGGATGTATATACGTGTAGTATCAAGGCTCTTCACTTTCTCTTTCGTCAGCCTGTATAAGTTTTCATTCATCAATACTTCATTGACGCCCACCCACGAAATAATGGAAGGGTGGTTACGATACCGAAGCATCATATCTTCCACACAAGCAATCGCCAGATTATGATCCAGGGGATTGTTTTCGGTTTCAGTGCCGGGAGTCATGCGATAGCATTGATAGAAAACATGCCACCACATAAGGCCGTACTTATCAAAACTCTCAAACCACGTTTCGGAAGGAGAAGGCATATCTTCACTGCCTATCAGGTTGATGTTAGCCTCCGCCATCAGGCGTGCCTCATCATAAATACGCTTATCCGATTCCTCCAGCAGAATGTCCGGCTGAATCCAGCCGCCTTTGCAGAACACTCTTTTGCCATTCACATAGTAGACACGACCGTACTCAACCTCAGCTTTGTCCCCGTCAACCTCAACTCTGTTCAGCCCAACCTCAACTTCACGGATGCCAAAGTCGAACTCTTTTGTATCGGATACTTTTCCACCTGCATTATATGACAACTTGATGTGATGCAGATATTGTTCACCATATCCGTTGGGATACCACAGGTAGGGATTCTTTATCAACAAGGAAGGGAAATCTTCGGAAGTCAGTTCCACGACTTTCTTTTCACCTGCACCCAGGCTAACTTCCTTTGTAATCTTTATAGGCTTCAGATAACCTTCCATGTGTTTGGTATAGGTGGGGAACTTCACATCGTTTACCAGGGTAATCAAAGCATTCACTTTTCCCTCTATCGCTTTTCCTGAGGTATTCTTTACCTCCAGTTTGATGTTCACATCCGCCAGCGAAGTATCCTGTTTGGGTAAAGTAGTAACAATGAAAGGATTCTCGATCACGACTTCATCGGTAGCCTCTATCGTTACCTTCTGATAGATACCCATATTCCGGTCTCTTACCACCGGAGCACAGTCCCATCCACCGGATATCTTTAAAGTCTCATCTTTAAAGATGTCATAAGAATGTCCACGCACAGGGCCGAACACTTTCAGCTGGGTACCCGGAGTAGGAACACCCGGATGATCCACCTGATATATCTTCACAGCAACACAATTGTTCGCTCCGGGAAGGGCATAGTCCGTAATATCGAGCTTGAAACGGCGGAACATTCCCACAATATCATTTTTATCGGCTACAAGCCGGCCATTAACCCAGACGTCCGCCCGATAGTTAATGCCGTAAAGGGTCAGCCATACTTTCTTACCTTTATAAGATTTGGGCAGAGTGATTTCCGTACGATACCAATAAGGGTCCTGCCAAGGGTTTCTTCCACTCTTCAGATAGTTATATTTAGCCAGATCCATCCGGGCATTGAACTCGTCCGAAACATCGGGGATTAAATAATTATTGAGTCCGATACGCGGGTCGGGATATACATTCTCTTTCACCAAAGCATTCAGCACAGTAGTGGGAACTGTAGCCTGATACCACCCGGTTGTTGGATAGGATGGTTGCGAAACTTTGGCATCCGCATCGGCTATCTCGGATGAGTTTATAATTCTCCAATGCTCCAGTTCCAGAGATTGGGCTTTCAGCAACATGACATTGCAAAGTAGCAGGATAAATAATATGTTTCTCATAATTTCTGTTATTCTATTGCGGTAACCTTTGCACCATGCGTAAAACTACCGGGCACTAATTTCATTTCCTCCGCCCACGCATTTACCATCAGCTGTACGGGAATAATGGATGGAATGGCAAATAAGTCAGAACGCTCACAACAAACGTGTACTTCCAGCAAGTCCGGACTTTCAATGCCGGAAGCCGCATCCGATATGAGAATCACTTTACCTTTAAAACTCAACACATCCTCCACAAGTCTGATACTTGGATGATAAACGCCGGATTGTGAATGAGCATAAACAATGCAGATAAAATCAGGTCCTACCATTTCCAAGGGACCGTGCCGAAACTCCCCACCCAATAAGGCGGAAGCGGGAATCTTGGTGGCTTCCATAAACATCAGGGCAGTTTGGGCAACGGCAGCGAAAACCGTTCCCCTGCCTATCACTTGCACAAACGAATGTCCCTTCAGGAAAGTGAGCGAACGGGATAAATACGTATCTCTTTCCGCCAGCTGACGTTCAACTTCACGGATTATTCCATCTAAAGCCTCCTCATTCACTTCATGCCTCTTCAGGGATTCTGCGAGCAGATAAACCGCCAGATAGGTTGTAATAAAAGTTTTCGTGGAGGTCATCTCTTCTTTGCCTGCCTTGCACAGCAGGCAATGAGTAGCCATTACGGTCAAAGAACTTCCGGATTCGTTCGTGATTCCGATCACCGTTATTGGCAACCGGCGCTGCTTTTTAAGCAATTCAATCACTTCGTAGCTTTCACCCGACTGTGAAACGGCAATCAGCAAAGTGCGTTCCGTCAACGAAGGAGATTGAAAATGAAGCAATTCTCCGGCATTAATCGCGGAAGCGGGTATGGAAGCAGATGAGATCATTGTCGCAGCTGCCTGCGATATAAAGTAGGAACTTCCCATGCCGGTAAATACGATCCTGTCATATTCACCGGATTTCCATAAGGCACAGACAGTCTTCAAGCTTTTCTTCCCTTCTTCCGAACGGTAATAGCAGAAAGTCTGTTTCAATGCTTCCGGTTGTTCCTGTATTTCTTCTAAAAACTTATTCATAATAAAGTATTTCCCGTTTACTGATTGAGCATACCACGAGTTTCTTTCAGTTTCACCGGGTGAAACTGAGAGTTTCATGCTTTGGAACCAGGAGTTTCATCCCTTGAAACAAAGGGTTTCATTGCTTGAAACTCTTTGTTCCATCCGATGAAACTTTGCTTTTAATAGGGTTGCTTATTTTCCTTCAAGGTATTTCTTATACCCTTCATAGGTATCTGTTCCCGGTTTGAAGGTAGCCCAACTGAAATTCGTAATATGATCAGTAAACATTCCGGCTACTCTCAGCTGTTCCTCCAGCTCGGTCCAGGGTTTGGTCCGCATGGTAATTCTCGGGCACCAGCACTCTTTGAACGACTCTATATCTACTCCGAAAATCACTCCGTTAGCATCGCAGGCTTTCTTTATTTCGGCAAACCAGTTGGGCAGGTCCACATCAAAATCTACCAGACAACGTCCGCCTATATCCTGAAGATAAAGCACATCTATATCGGGAGTCTGGGCAAAGATCTTACCAAACCATTTTCCGCAGAGGTCAGCGGGCATTCCCCTCCACAAAGCAGGAGCTATGCAGACTTCTTTCGGAGACTTCGACTTCACATAAGCCGCCACTGTCTGCAAATAATTAGCCAGCATAGACAAGGCAGGTTCCTGCTGCCAGCCTACCGGATACGAACCGTCATGAAATTCTTCGGTTATGTACCATCCCGCCAGACTGGGATGATTCCCCCAAAGGGCAAACAGTTCATCGAATACTTGTTTATTACGCTCCACCAGAAATTCATATTGTTCCGGTTTTGTGGTATCTTCCTTGCTGTAATCACCGGGGTATAGTCCGACAATCAGCTTCATCCCGTTACGCTCGGCAGCGTCGAACATTCGGTTCATGATATCATATTGTTTGGTCACCCACGGCAGATTTGTCGGCGAATAGAAAGAAGATTTCTCATTCGTGCGGTCATTGAAACCTTCGGCATACTGGATAATCCAAGTGTCAATGCCCACTTCACGGCTTGCTTTGAATTCTTCATCCCAGTTGGTCTCTTTATAGACGCCATTCAGCTGAATGAAAACACTGGAGAACTTGGGAGTTCCCTTGAATTCAGGAGTATAAGAGGTCAGTTGCTCCAGATTGTCGATGCAAAACTCACCTGTACACGTGCTGTTATCATCGTTCGTGATTTCAAGACGATAACCTTCAAGGCGGTTCAGAACCAGTTTGTTTTCGCCCAGATCACGCCCTTTGGCAAAAGTAAAAGCCTCATAAGGCATCACTACACGTGTCCATTCTTCATTGGTCAGTACATCCTTATCCACATACTCGAAGAACTGCCAGCGATCTTTCTCATGAAGCACATCCTGCGTAAACTGATCCACATCCTGAATAAGCATGAAACGGAATGTACCTTTATTATTCTTATTACCTTTCACCCAGATGGAAAGTCCCAACGGATGGAAAGACAAGTCACTGCGATAGTCTCCCCCACTCTGCTGGATATATACGGATTCGGTTCCGGACGCATTGCCGGAGAAAGAGTATTTAAGTTCGAAGCTTCCCGTTCCCTCCACACAGTCATCGCTGATAAAACGGTCTATCGAGGTTTGCGGTGACTCGGGAAGTCCTTTCATTTCGTACACCACACAGCTCATCTCGTCGTAAGCATTCAAAGTCTTTACCGCACGTGCTTTCGCTACTATCTCCTCTGCTGTGGGGGCCTGCTTACTACCGCAAGCCGCCAACACAAGCAGCAGAGAAGAAATACTGATTAGGGATAGTATATTTTTCATATTTATTTCGTTGTATAGATTATTACTTCGGTTATCCATATTTTCCCGTTCGATACGGGATTTTTCCATTTAAAAGTTACAGTGTGCTTCCCTACAGGACGGTCATAGCAGAAGAACAATTCACACTTCCGGTGATTGATATATTGGGGCAAGGCGGTTGTTTCATAGAACTGCCCATCGATATATACATCCATCTCCGCCGTATAGTCCGTCGGAAGCCCACCTGCCACATATCCTTTTACGACCAATCCGGTTCCTTCGAAAGAGAAGGGATTTACATCATCTATGGATTTCTCTATTGTAAGTTTATCGCTCACTTTCAGATTCTCAAAAGCTACTTCCAAAGCAACAGGTCTGATGTTCTCCCGTCTGATTATGAAGTCTGTTCCTACCTTCCCGTTTCCATGCTTCTGCAACATCTCGCTGGCATGTCTGTACGTCATGTCATAGGCTTTATTCAGACTGATATCCGTATTGGAGAAAGGTATGTCTTCTACTTCATACAAAGCTTCTTTCCAGGATTCGGGGATGTTGCTGTATCCTATCATGGTTCCCAGAATACCTGCGGCTGAAGCCGGATTACAATCAGAGTCCTGACCGGCACGCGTGGCGATATCTATGGTCTTTGTGAAATCCCCCTGTCCGTAAAGCAAGCCCAGGAGTATATAGGCACCGTTTATCTTCGTACCGATATTAAAGGAATTATGAATGCCTTCGGGACAGCTGATTTCTTCGCTCCACTTGTTCTGCAACTCGAACCAGGTTCGTTTCCAGTCTTTCGGATATTTCCTGTGCCAGCGAATTACGTCCGACATACACTTGTGGAAATCGCTTTCTTCCGGTATCACCTTCAGCGCTTCTTTTACGATATATTCTATATCATTGCTGACATAAGCCAAAGAGTACATGGCTGCCACATAAACTCCGCCATACCATCCTTCACCATAGGACATGATAGGCCCCACTCTATCGCAGATTTCAGCGGCCTGATTAGGCATTCCCGGTGACATAATCCCGGCAAAATCCGCTTCAATCTGGAAGTCGATGCAATGTGCATGAGGGTTATTCTTCCAGTAACCGCTCTGGGGTGCTTTCACTCCTTGCAACAGATTGTAGCGGGCTACCTGGTTGGCATGCCACAACGGATATTCTGTCCGTCCGAAAGCCGTCGCAAAAGAATCAACCGGAGCATCCAGCCCGCATCTTTCGAAGACTTCCACAAAAGTCAGATCCACATAAACATCATCATACAAACCGGGAAAGGTATCATACCAATTCTTGACCGTATGCTTATCCCAGGGAATGGGAATATAATCCTGAATGATAGTTCCCAGGAATTTAAACTCAGTAGGTCCTCCGTAACTGCATCCCAAGGTCTGACCCGCCCAGGCACCTTTCACTTTATCACGCAGGCTCTGCTCGGACAGAACCACTTCTTTCTTTCCTTTATGAACGGCGGCAGCCAGATCGGCTATAAAGAAGAAAGCCATCAGAAGCCATATTATATTTCTTTTCGACATACTCATTTCTTGTTTCCATTTTCAGGTTTACTCAATCACTCTATCCGTCAGATCCCAGCCCATAATCGTAGAGATATAAGGAATTATCCACATCGCCATTTTCTTATGTCCCGAATATCCGGGATGCCATGCAGCCCCCAGGTCGGTAGTCCGGTTATAGAGATTCTTATCCAGTTTCAGTAGAAAGACTTTCGGATCATTCACTTCATTTATTATCGCTTCATAATAACTGAATACAGGAGCCTGCATAGCTACAGGGTAAATGCACAATATGGGAATATCTCCATAATGCTCACGCAGTTGTGCAAGAATCTGTTTGTACGCTTTGGTGAATTCGCTTTTGTAAGGATGAGGCTCCGTTGAGAAATCATTGGAACCTAAATTGATAACTACCAGATCCGGACGATATTCCTTAAAATTCCATTTATGGGTGAGGTCTTCGTCAAAGGTATTCAGCATCCGGTCTTTCATCGTAACCTTCGACACGCGTACCGAATCACCATAATTGCGAGCGGCTCCTCTACCGGAATGGGCAATCAGTGTATAGTCCGCATCATAATAACGGGCTACCATAGAGGCAAATGTGAGATTACAATTTTCCGTCTCTACCAGGAAAGGTTCATCGCGATGTTTCCCGTCTGTGCCATATCCGCAGGTGAGTGAGTTCCCGATAAACTCGATATGCCGTGTGCGCACTGCCGGCTCTTTCGCTAGGCGTCCCGAACCGGACAAGACAAACTGATGGACAGTTGTCTTGCCGAATTCACCTTCGGAACGTTTCTGTATCTTCAAACTATGAATGCGCTTGTCTATGCCCGATACCAGATGAATCAATGTATCCGTTCCGCATACTTTCACGACTTTATGCAGTTTGCCATCAACAAATACATTATAATAGCTCGTTCCTGTTTCAGAAACTTTCACTGACAGCTTTCCACCAGTAAAGCGGGTTTCCAGATAAGTACCTACCCAGTCGAAAGCTACCGAACCATCGGGGGAAACCAACGTTCTGCCGGTATATCGCACGGCAGGATCATTCCCTTTGTAAACAGTTCCGTTTTTTTGAGCTTTCAGTTCCGCAGAGCAACTTATCCCTATCAGGATAAACAGATATAGACAATAACGTTTCATCATTTTCTTTATTTACGTTTCTTATTTTTAGCTTTCAATTCTTTCAGGTATTTCATGTATCCGTTGAACAAGTCGATAGTGCGTGCTTCGCCCACACGGATAGACATCTTCGGATCATTGAATACCCCCGGGAACTGATAGCAAAGAATCTTCTCGAAGTTATCAAACAGATTCAAGTCACGGATGATTTCTTCTACCGGACGGGGATAGAGGGAGTTATCCGGATTGAACAGGAATACTTCCAGGTCGAACCACAAATGAGCTTTAGCCTCATCACAAACTTTCTGCAACATATTAGCCGCTTCCTTACCGGTCAGATCACCGTCCGGCATACGGGCAAATCCGAATGGGCACAAGATATCCAGATGCTCCATAAGTGCCGGATATGTATCCATTCCGTTGGGAACTTCAAAACTGTTGGTAGCCAGCATTATCGGTTTGTCCGGTGCAAGTGCGTTACAGTAAGCCTTAAACTCTTTGAAGAAATTCACGATATCGTCTTTTCTCTTTTTACGCATCTCGGGGCGTTGTTCCCAGTTATCCAGACCGCCGCCACTCTCTTCGGATACATAGAAGGCATAAAAGGATTCGTGGTGACCATACATATCCCACAGTTCTTTAGCCACCCGTTTGTGCCATTCCAAAGATTCGGGGGTAAAGTCGAACCAGGCAAACATACCCACTCCCATCAGTACATTCATGCCCTGTTTATCGGCTTCCGTCAGGATGGCTTCAATCGGGTCTTTGGCTGTAAGTTCCATACGGCCGGGATACAGTTTGGAAGGATAGAAGGCTTTACCTACATAGTTATCCACATTGGTAGTATGTTTGCCTACATATTCTTCATTGCGGAAAACTTCCTGAATGACCACCATATTCATTTCCAGCTTATTCATGGAACGGATCAACTCTCTCCATTGATCATCGGTCATCTTCTTAATATCCTGATTCCAATGTTTTCCTTCGATTTCGCTCCAGTGATAGATGCCCGTCCAGGCACCGGATATCTGTTGGATAGAGCGAATATCCGATTCAATCACTTCTATATCTTTTGTCTTCCGATAGGCCTTGCCTTCATTAGCCACTTTGAAGATCACTTTATTCTTCCCCACCCGGTCCTTGGTAGGTATAACCACCTTAACCGTTTCGACCTTTCCGGCAGGGATTGTCACAACCGTTTCGTATAACAGTGCATCTTTATTCTCTTTATTCCAATACAAAGCTACCTGATAAGTCTGTTGTGAAGCACTTTCGTTCACAATACCACCGCGGATATCCAGATCGACCTTATTAGTGATTTTTCCCGGAGGTATTAAAGTTAAGCTCACTTTATTCTCCGCCTGCAAACTTACCAGACTGAACAAAGAAAAAAGAAGTAAAAAAGTACGTTTCATAATCATCTTTTTAAATTAGAATTAGTTAAAACTACCCGGATAAGAAATCCGTGATTCAATCTCGCCACCGGCCAGACGAATATAGGAATCGAACTTACGCTCTCCCTCCTGCAATATGATTACACGGGCACCGTTAGCCAAATTATTGTACACCGTATTTCCACCAGAATAACGCCCATAGGCCAATAACACCTCCTTATACATAACTGCATAATCATTGTTATGATCGTGACCGACAAATGTCCCCATAACATCTCCACACTCCTTGATAGAAGTAAACAGACCTGAATTAGTGGTAGGGCAAGCAACTCCTTCACCTCTCACTCCAAACAATCTGTTCTTATCTTCCATCACAGCATCTTTGTATTCGGGTATGGGAATGTGGAAGAAAGCCAATGCAGGAAGAGGGATATCATTATTTTGCTTCGTAAACTCCTTGCTTTGATTTCTGTACCAGGCAATCTGGTCAAACTTAATCCAGTCATATCCGGGTACTGACTTTATCTGCGTGTATGCATGAGAATCAATGCAATATAGAAGAGCCGCATTTTTATTCTTATCCTTTGACGACTTCACCGTCAAAACATAATCGGGAGCAACTTCGCCCTCACGGGCAGGCATCATACTGCCTTTCTTTTGTGAGAGATAATCATACAGTTCCGCCCGGGTGCGATCATACTCATCATCATGATTGCCAAATATCACTCCAAACGGAATATTGCGTCTGATGCAAGGCTCCAAAACAATGTCCAGCCCCTTAAAAGCTTCATTAGAAACAACCACATCTCCCGTAAACATGACGAAATCAGGACGTTCGGCATCCAATACTTCGTTTATACGATCCAGAGATATTTGTGAATTCGCCTGATCATCATATTTATAATGAACATCCGTAAACTGTACAATCTTAAACTTACCGTCACGATTGAACTTCAATACTTCTTTCTGGCCCAAAACCGTAAGAGCATTGAATAATACCATTAAGCATAAAGCAATTTTCTTACACATCATATCTTTTATTTTAAACTGTCTATAATCTTCAATAATAATTCAGGTTCATCTGTAGTAATATAGTCTACTCCCAACAAATAATATTGTTGTAGCTCTTCCGCATTATTCACCGTCCAGACATTGGTAAGCAAACCGGCTTCCCTGGCTTTTTGGGTCAGATTCTTATCCTGCCTGTATGCATAGTAAGAATAATCAATTCCTGAGATGCGGTCGTTCACCAAGTCTTTCAGTTCCTTCTTACCTTCCCATAAGTAAAGAGTTCTGGCTGTAGGGTCCAGTTCGCGGATACGTTTCAAGACTTCATAATTGAAACTGATATATTCCACATACCCCTGCATTTTCATGCGATGAACAATATTCACCACTGAGTCTGTCAACTGCAACGTACGTTCCAAGCCTTTTTGGGAATCTTTTATTTCAATAATAGGATGGGTACTATTCTGTGCCCTTGCAGCTATCAAGAGTTCCTGAAGTGAAGGCACCGGGTCTTTCTCATTAATCGTTTGTTGAAATAACTGCAATGAGGTGATATTTTCAACTTCCAATCCATATACATGCGGATCATGAGAAAGAACAACTCTATTGTCAGCAGTTAACCAGACGTCCAATTCAGACCCCTGACATCCCAATTCTACCGCATTCTGAAAAGAACGAACTGAATTTTGCAACACCCCTTTTTGTCTCCAGGCACCCCGATGAGCCACCACTCTGTTCTTACTGAAGCCATCTTTCAATAATTCAAACTCACACTGCTGCCCATCAATCAAAAGGGTTATGCCGTATCTGTAACTCGTCTGCCCTGCTGATAATGCCCTATTCTTTTTCAGACAGATTGATTTCTCTTTAAGATCAATCCGGAAAAGAGAAGAAGTATCACTCAACAAACGAACATTGGAGGGCGTGGGATATATCCGGCCCACCACACTCCCCGACTGTCCCACGGGAATCAGATAATTATCCAACACATACTTCGAAATATCTCCGGCCCTTATGACGAAGGAGCTAAGAAGCATTCCTGCTATAAAGATTGCATTTTTCATTCTATTTTAGTCTACAATAAATATATACATAAATAAAATCCATATTAGATATCCGGATAAAGATTGCGAACAACACCCCTGTCCGTATATAGTTGTGGCGATGATTTAAGCGGGCTACACCCTTTTAGTGAAGAAGCTACACCCTTTTGCCCGGATAGCTACACCCTTTCACCCTTATGGTGTAGCCCTTTTCTATTTACCACTACACCTTCGGGTATTAGAGTCTCCTTTATTTACAAAAGTCCGTTATCTTCCAGATACTTCTTATAACTTGTGTAATTGTTTGTACCCTTCTTAAAAGTAACCCAACTGAAATTCGTGATATATTCGGTAAACAACCCTGCTACGAATAGTTGCTCCTTTAGTTCACTCCAGTTCTTTTCCCGATAAGGGACATTCGGACACCAGCAACTCTGGAATGATTCTATATCAACACCAAAATGTACGCCGTTGGCATCACATGCTTTTTTAATCTCAGCAAACCAATTAGGCAGGTCTACATCCACGTCCACCAGGCAACGTCCGCCAAGGTCCTGAAGGTATAAGTAATCAATATTGGGCGTCTGGGCGAAAATCCGTCCGAACCATTGGCCACAAAGATCAGCTGGCATACCTCGCCATAAAGCCGGAGCAATAGAAACGGGCTTATCCGATTTTGTCTTGATATAAGATGCCACTCCTTCAAGATATTTAGCCAACATGGATAAAGAGGGTTCTTGCTGCCAGCCTACAGGATAAGAACCGTCGTGAAATTCTTCGGTTATATACCAGCCTTCAAGGCAAGGGTGATTGCCAAATTGCTCATACAGCTCATCGAACACCATCTTATTTCTCTCTAAATTGAGATTATATTTCTCCGGTGATGCCGTATTCGTTTTACTGTAATCACCGGGATAAAGGCCTACAATCAGTTTTATGCCATTGCGCTCGGCAGCCTCGAACATTTGGTCGACAAAGTCATACTTCTCGGTAATCCAAGGCATGTTGGTATTCTTATAGAACGAAATGCTGGTGTTTTCTCCGTCTGTAAACTGCTCCGCGTACTGGATAATCCAGGTGTCAATGCCGATGGCACGGCTATCCTGAAACTGTTTATCCCAGTCTTCGTTGACATAAGCGGTATTCAATTGTACAAAAATACTGGAGAACTTGGGCTTTCCGCTTTTCAGTTCATAAGAGGTCAATTGCTCCAACGCATCGATACTTACCTCGCCGGTACAAACTTCATGTTTCGTATTTACGATTTCAATCCTGAATCCTTCAAAACGGTTTAGCAATAAGCCGTCAGCCGTAGCCCCCTGCCCCTTTTTATACAATTTGAACGCACTGTAGGGCATAACCAGACGGTTCCAACCTTCTTTGGATAATATTTCTTCGTCTTCGAAAGCATAATATTGCCATCTCTTACGTGTACTGTCATGCGGTTTGTCGGCGCTGAATTGCTTCTCATCCTCCATAATGATGAAGCGGAAAACACCTTTGTTACCTTTTTGACCTTTCACCCAAATGGAAAGTCCCAAAGGATAGAAAGACAGGTCGGGGCGATAATCTCCCCATGTTTCTTCGAAATAGACATACTCAGGATTTGAAGTCATAGGCTTACCGGAAAAACTGTATTTCAGCTTAAAACTTCCCACTCCTTCTTTATAGTCATCACCTAAATCATAGTCAATAGTGGCATTGGTAGGTTCTTCGGCACTGGTAGGACCAGTACGATAAATTTCGCACCCCAATTCATCGAAAGGGTTAATATTTTTAGTAGCTTTCGTGCTATTCAATATTTTGCGTATCTCTTCTTGCAGGTTATAGTCACCATCCTGACCGTTTCCTCCTCCGTTATGATCATCACTTCCACAGGAAGCCAAAATAAAACAGAACAGACTTACCAATATAGCAGTTGTTTTCATAAGGCATTAGTTTTAAAAGAGAGTGCCGCCGGATTAGCGGCACTCCCGATTTGAATTAATCAATGTGTATTATTGACGGAAATAACTCATCTTATACATTCTTACAATAGACTGTGATAAATCAAAGCCAACAACAGAGGTTGCAATGTACACATCATATCCGGTTGAGGTTGCTTCTTTGTAGACAGCAACGTCTCCCCAGCTAAAGTAATTCTGCCCCCATGCGGACATATCGCTTGTAAATACACAGAAGTCACCATATCCGTCATCGTCCGGTCCCAGTTCCATCTTAGAGGTATTGGTAATGTCGAATACCTTGAGGGTGGCACCACCACCGGCCCATTGGTCAGCACCTTGGTCATTGAGTGCCAAATAGGTATCATTTTCCACCTTAAATACATTGAAGCCAAGCAAGCGGTATTCGTGAGCAGCCGCATTCAAAGCTGTAACTTCCATGGATGTCGTAAAGATATTGAAGCGACTCTTCAAAGCCTCATCACTGTTTCCGTTTACCCACTTCGTATAACTGATGTAATGATCCGAATCGTCGGCCAATGAAGCACGCTGTATGGCAGGTGCGGCAGTCCAAGAACTTCCGGCCGGTCCGTAACGCAATTTATTAGGCTGATTGGCAGGAGTTACTAACTGACCATCCTGTAATTTCCAATAATAAATAGTCATATCATTAGGACCTGTACCATAAATATAAGCTGTACCGCTGGTTACATCACCTGCCACGCTCATGTTATATCCCAAATCTCCCGGACAACCATCACCGGCAGTATAGTCAAGCAGCAACTTATGTTCCTGATCTGCTTCAGAATAATAGAAGACCATGAAACCTGCACCGTAAATATTTTCACGGGAAGTAATCAAGTGGCCGGCATCATCCGTACGAGCCTTCATCATAAACGATCTTGCTGCATCTATAGTCTTAACCGCTGCTCCCGTCTTCATGTCATACAGGTAGATAGGACCATTATATTCCTGAACTGCCAGATATTGACCGTATATTGCTAAGCCTGTATTATTGCGGCTTGCCAATCCCAGATCGGTACAGTTCTTTTCCCACACTTTGGAGAACTTGGTTTTAGGCGGTGTCGGTACCACACGAATCGTATTGTTATGACGATTTCCCAATGCATCGATTACTGTTATTTTATAAGGCTCAGTGAAATCCATTTCACCCCCAACTCCCGGAACAACATAACAATTATGCTCCACACTTACGGTGCAAATCAGACGGCTTACATCGAGCGGGTCTTCATCCGTGGTAGGAACTTTCACCGTAATTTCTTCTCCCTCTTCATAAGGACCTTTCTTGGTAGCATAAAACTCCGTCGGATTATCAGGTATCTGAATGGTTACATTAAGTAGACCATTCACTTGGCTTTCATGTGCTGTGCTCAAGTCAGGAGACTCACAGGAAACCAAGAGCACTGCCCCAAACAAACACGCTGTTGCTGCAATTCTATTAAGTATTTTCATAGCTTCATTTTTTTAATTATTTCCATTCGTCAAACTGTTCACAAGCAGGGTTCTGCTGAATTTCTGCAATAGGAATAGGGAAGCGATTGTATTTCTCCAGATAAACACGCGTTTTACCAGCATCACAATCCACAACATTGTATTCATATCCATCACCTACTTTTGTCGGCTTCACTCCTTCCATGTGAGTACCATTCAGGACTGTAGTTGCCAATCCCCAACGACGGAGATCCCAAAAACGATGTCCTTCAAAAGCTAACTCTACCATTCTTTCGTGGCGGAGAAGTTTCATGAATTCAGTTTTTGTACTGGCTGATACTGCCGGCAAATCAACTCTGTCTCTTACTTCATTCAATGCTTCCAATGCTTCAGTAAGTTTATCTTGCATTGCCATTGCTTCCGCATAGATCAATAGAACTTCAGCATAACGCATATAATAGAAAGTCAGGTCAGTTCTACGCATTTGGCTCTTACTAATTTCCGGATCAAACAACTTACGCATATAGTAACCTGTGCAAGTAGTACCACCACCTAAACCATAGCCATCCACACTACCTTCGTATGTGTAAAGTGTTTCTCCTTTCCATTGACAACCATTATAAAGGATGGAAGCATAGAAACGTGGTTCACGGCCTTCATAGGGGTTGGCAGCCATTTCAGGATTGTTCCAATCAAACTCTTTACCATCAGCCATCTGATAAGCCGATACCAACGTCTCTGTCGGACTGATTTCAGCATAGCCACCATCACTGGGCGGACAATTGAAATAATCAAAAGAATAATCCAACGTCTCGTAAACATAACCAAACTCTATGACACTTTCATTATTTGCAACCGGTTTCGCTCTTCTATTCAGAAACAACTTTCCATAATCCTCATACAGTTCATACCCTTGCTTTTTCAATTCGGCAGCAGCATCGGAAGCATCTTTCCAACGCTCAGCATAGAGCATAGCACGAGCTTTCATTCCATAAGCTGCACCACTTGTCAACTTACCGGCCTCTACAGTACTTCTCAGAGGCAAATTTTTAGCTGCAAAGTCTAAATCCTCTGCTATGAAATCCCAACATTCATCCGGTGTACAACGCGCATGCTCCTTTTGTCCAAGTTCAGGTAACTGCTTGTACAGGATAAAACTAGCTCCATACCGCTTCGCCAAATCAAAATTAGCCACTGCACGGAAAAAACGGAATTCCGCCTCTGCACGTTTGGCAACCTCTTCAGTAAAGTTTTCACGGTGTTTTTCCAATCCTTCCAAAGCACGGCAACAAGTCAATTGCCAGGAATGCCTATTATTCCAGTTGTCAAAAAGATTACTGGCAGAAGTAATAGGAGTAGAACCGAATACAAACAAATTAGTATTGGCAGCCGGATTATTGGCTTTCAAAAGATCAGCGCATGCATCATCAGTGATTGAATAATATCCTCCGATCAAAGAATAAAAGCCATTAATATACAATTGCAGATTCGTTTCATTCGACCAAGTGATATCGTCAGGATAACTACTTGTCAGAACAGGATCAATATCACAACTACTCAGCGTGAAGCAAGCAGAAGCAAATACTGTTATTATCTTATTTACTGATTTCATTGTATTAGTTTTTTAGAAAGTTACATTTAATCCAAATTCATACGTACGCTGTTGAGGATAATATCCCTGATTTACACTTGGCATTTCAGGATCCATATGCTCCAGATGAGATAAAGTAAACAGGTTACCACCGGCTACATAAGCACGAATTCTTTCAAAGCCAGCCTTTTTACTCCATTTCTTTGGTATGGTGTATCCCAACTGAATAGATTTCAGACGTACATAAGAACCATCTTCTACCCACCAGGAAGAGAATTTTCCACCATTTGATCTTGACTCGATTCCTAAACGAGGATATTTAGCATCAGTATGATCGGGACGCCAAGCACCTTCCACCAAATAATAAGGAGTATTTCCATCAGCATAGAAAGGACGTGTATAGAATGTATCATCACGAATTCCACTACTATACAATCCGCATAAATTTACATCAAACAGAGCTGCACCTTGCAACAACATATTGAAATCAAAACCTTTCCATTCAGCACCCAGATTCAAACCAAACATCATTTCCGGTGTATTGCTACGACCAATTGGAACCATATCCTGATCCCAGGTAATCTTACCATCACCATTAATATCTTTCAGTTTGATATCACCGGGTAATGTCGGACCGAAAACAGCACTATGAGCTATTTCTTCTTCCGACTGGAATAAACCATCTGCAACAAATCCCCAGTATCTTCCCATCGGGCCACCAGTAGCACGTTTATAATCAGGCACATTGGCATCTTCCGTCATTTTCAACACTTTGTTACGAGCCCAGGAAAGATTACCTCTTACATGATAAGTAAAATCTCTTATATGATTATTATGAGACAATACGAGCTCAAAACCACGGTTATCATGAGAACCATAATTGATATACGTTGGATAGTAAGATCCCAGCGATGGCGGGAAGTTTGCTGACTGAGACTCCAATGAACGGGTGGTCTTCATATAGAACACATCCAATTCAACACCCAATAAACCATTCCACATACTAGATTCGATACCAACATTATAAGTATCAGTCAACTGCCACTTCAAAAAAGGATTTACCGGGCTACTCAATCCCAAATATTTCTGGGGACTGGTACCGAATAATACTGTCGGGTCAGCCGATAAAGTGGCTGTCGAGAAATAAGTCATCGTATTACTAATGGCACGATCGCTACCTAAACGTCCTACAGATGCACGGATCTTCAGGTTTTCCATAAAAGGAACGGCTTCCTTAAAGAAATCTTCCTGAGAAAGTCTCCATCCTACTGAAACACCCGGGAATACACCCCATCTGTACTTTTTGGGAAGTGCTGTAGAAGCATCAATTCTGCTGGTGAACTCTAATAAATACTTATCATCATAAGAATAGTTCAGACGAATTACATAGCCAGCACGTTTAGCCTGACTGTGTCCGCCTTTTACCAAATCTTTATTCACCTCAAGACCATAGTTCAAATCCATGATATCAGTTATAGGAAAATCCGTTCTACCGGCAGACATACTGGACTCGTCTGTTCTGGAAAATTCATATAAGAATAATCCGGATATAGCATGCTTACCAAATTTATTTGAGTACTCAAGAGCCGGTTGAATCGTATAACCTTCACTTTCCGTGAACCACTGATTCAAAGAAACTTTATTAGCAATTCGGCCAGTCTCTACATTACCTTGACGGGTAGTCTGATTCCAACCGTACACATCATAAGTCAAGAAGTACTTCTTCTGCATAGTATAATTCTTCAGATAAGAAGCATTCAACTTAACAGACAGTCCTTTCACAAAAGGCAGCTGATACTTCATAGCAATATTGCCCTGGAAATATGTCTTCTTAACATTATTGTTACCAGACAAATCTCTTGCCGCAATAGGATTGTTATTTCCATTACCAGCCGTATTTATACTGGCTATAGGCATTCCATCAGCCGTATAAGGCTTCAAGTAAGGATATGACAACAATGCTTGCTGGAAAATAGAAGCATACGAACCTACACCTGCAGAAGCACCTGGCTCATCCTGCTCGGAAACATAACCGGATAAATCAAGAGACAAATCAAAGTTATCAGTAATCTTTGCATCCATATTAGAGCGGAAATTATACTTATCATAAGAAGTACGTTTAATAATACCCTCCTGATTGTATGCACCGACTGAAGCAAAGAACTTAATTTTTTCCGTACCACCGGAAACTGAAACATTATTTGTATAAGTAGGAGCTGTATTACGGAATAACAAATCAAACCAGTCTGTATTTCCATAAATATGCTCATTCTCTCCCGGATTAGTAATACGGTCTATTTCTTCAGGTGAGAATCTCAAGTTTTCCTCTGCAACTCCGTCCAAGAGTTGAGCCTTATTATACCAATAAGCATAATCCGGTCCATTCAGGAACTTCGGAAAATCAGTATTCTGACTCAATGTAAGTGATCCGTTATACGTTACGGTAGGCTTCTGAACAGCACCACGCTTCGTCGTAATCAAGATTACACCAGCAGCAGCGCGCACACCATAAACAGCCGCAGCAGTCGCATCTTTCAAAATAGTGATAGATTCTACTTCATCAGGAGAAAATGATGGAAAGTAATCGGTAATAACACCATCGATTACAATCAACGGGCTACCATCTCCGGCACCATTACCACGGATGTACAAGTTAGCACCATCGGCACCTGGCTGTCCACTGCTCTGTTTGGAAATCAAACCGGGCAAACGGCCGGCCAGCATACCGGAAAGGCTTCCGCTCGGTGCCATCTTCAGTTCCTTGTTATCCACCTGTGCAATAGCACCAGTCACATTTATTTTCTTCTGTGTACCGTAGCCTACTACTACAACTTCATCCAACAAATTAGCATCTTCCCTCAGAATGATCTTCAGAAGTTTTTTTCCTTTCAACTGCACTTTCTGAGTGATGTAGCCCACATAAGAGAAAGTCAAATGCGAATTCGCATTAGATACCATAAGTGAAAAATGACCATTTAAATCAGTAATAGCACCATTTGTCCCTCCCTCGGCAACAACTGATACACCAATCAACGGAGTGTCATTCTCATCAAACACATTACCCTCTACCTTTATCTGAGCATGTGCACTCATACTTACTAGAGAGAATAATAAAAATAGCAAACAAAGATACTTGTTTTTCATATTACCAAAATTTAAAATTAGGAATTGTTATTCTCGTTTCATACGACCTTAGTTATATCTTCTAAAATTTGCCAGCACTGGTAAAGTCCTCTGGGAACATGGAAACAACCTTTCCACTTTCCACCTTTCAGAGGCAATAACACCTCACCTCTTCTATTCAGATAACCATACCATTCCGGATATTCATTATCTTTGAAATGGCTCCATGTATATTCATGTACCTTTTCAAACCAATCAAGACATTGCTTATCTCCGGTCAGTTGATAACCTTTGAGCAATGAAATCAGAGTTTCAATATGAACCCACCACAATTTCTGATCCCATTCCAATTGTTGGGGTGGACATCCTTTACGATCCATGAAATAGTAGATACCGCCAAATTCTTTGTCCCAACCATAATCAAGCATCGTCAAAGTAATGTTCTTCGCCTTTTCAATCAAATCCGGACGGTTCAGACGTTTCCCAAGATCCATAATGAACCACATGGCCTCAATATCATGGCCCGGAGTAACCTGACGTCCTTCGAAAGAATCGGAAAGTTCTCCATTTGCCAGAACATTCTCTACAATAATGCCTCCAAGTTCCGGACGATAAAAGACTTCCATAACTTCATGGATACATACTTCCATCGTCTTTTCCAGACAACCCTTATCCAGCAAATGCTCTATTTCCATAGCCAAATTACATAGGATCATCGGTAAGGCAAAATTCTTCAAATCACGTGTGCCCGGATAAAGCTTATTCCATTTTCCCTTAGGATTGTTGGTCTTCGATAATACAATATCGAAAGTCTTCATTGCTATATCCGCATACTCCTGGTTTCCCGTAGCCAGGCTAAGTTGTCCAAATGCCATTACAGCAAAAGTGTATGAGAAGATATTATAAGGCTCCACCAAGGGACGTCCTGTACGATCAAGAGAAAAATACCAGTTATAATTTCCATCATGACCATATTTTTTCAGGAACTCACCTCCCTGAATAGCACAGTCCAACCACTCCTGGCGTTTCTCTACCTTATTATAAAGCATTGAAAACAACCATACTTCCCGGCCCTGTAACCAAATAAATTTGTCTGTGTCAAAAACATTCCCTTTCCGGTCCAAACAGGTAAAATACCCACCATGCTCGTGATCCTGGGAGTACTCTAACCAGAAAGGAAGAACATTATCCAACAGTTCATCCTTATACTGATCCGCTAATTTCTTCAAATCCATAATTCTATTATTTTTTTAGATGAGAAACTGGAAACGTTTTTTATCCGGCATGCATATAAACCAGTTTCTCAATATATTGATACCTATTTATCTGTTGTATAAGTAATTACATCTCTTACCCAAATATCTGCTCCTTTCACTGGATTAGTCCATTTACAAGTCACTTTATATTTTCCGTAAGGCTGTTCGTAATTAAAAAACAGCTCATGTTTGCGATGGTTATACTTCAACGGTAACTTGCAGACTTCTACCAATTTATCATTGAAATATACTTCTAACTCTGCAACATAATCTTCAGGAACATTATCACCCTTGAGTTCTCCTTTAATAACAGCCCCTATACCGTCGAACTCCACAGTCGGAAAGTTAGCAATCCAATTATCCACAGTCACCTTCTTATCAAGTTTCAAACCTTCAAAGCTGATTTCCAATTTAGCAGGAACAGGCTTCTGAAAGTTAATTTTAACTTCATTCTCACCCACTTTTCCACCTTCTCTTTCTATCATCTGCAAAGCCTGTCCGTAACTCAACTCAGAACCTTTATTAAAGCTCACAGTATTATTGAAAGGCATATCTTCAACAATTGCCATTTCGGCCTTATATTTCTCCGGAAGGCGATTATAGCCAAGCATGGTTCCTAAAATGCCTCCGGAAGAAGCCGGATTACAGTCGGAATCTTGTCCTGCACGTGTAGAAATATCAATTGTTTTTTCAAAGTCGCCCTGACCGTAAAGCAATCCCAAAATGATATAGGCTCCGTTTACATAGGTTTCAATATTAAAAGGTACTTCAACACCATCTGGGCAGGCTATGTCATTAGTTCCCCATTTTTTCTCAATCTCTTCCCAGCACTTTTTCCAATCATCTGGATATTGTTTGTGCCAGTTTATAACATCGGTCATGCATGCATAAAAACGACTTTGCTGGGGGATCGCTTTCAAACCTTCCGTCACGATGTATTCAATATCATCACTTACATAAGCTAAAGAATACATGGCAGCTACGTATACTCCGCCATACCATCCATCACCGTAAGCCATGATATGTCCGATACGGTCACAAAAATCCACTGCACTATTCACCATACCCGGCGACATAATACCTGCAAAGTCAGCTTCAATCTGAAAATCCAAGCAATTGGCATGAGGATTGTTTTTCCAATATCCACTGGCATGGGGGGACAAACCTTGCAACAGGTTATAACGGGCCTGCTGGTTTGCATGACACAACGGATATTCTTTAGCTAAGAATGCTGCCGCAAAAGAATCGACAGGAGCATCCAATCCACACCTTTCAAAAGTCTCTACAAATGTCAGATCTACGTAAACATCATCATAAAGACCACCTCCACCATCAAACCATTTCTTGATTTCCCCATTTCCCCATGGTATAACCACAGAATCAGGAATCATGGTTGACAAATACTGAAACTCTGTTGGACCGCCATAGGTACATCCCAAGATTTGTCCGGCCCAAGCCCCTTTTACCTTATCGAATAACGTGTCTTTCGATAGGGTGAGGTTCAGGTTCTCCTTCTGAGAAGTACCGCACGAACACAATGCTGCTATAAGACAGCCACTCAATAAATAATTTCTAATCTTCATTATATATAATATTAAGGTCAATTTTTATTTTTCATCCAATAGCGTTCAATCTCTTCCAAAGACTTTCCTGTGGTCTCGGGAACAAGTTTCCAAACAATCAGCATATAGGGTACACACATGATTGCAAACAGAATGAATGTTCCGGCGGGGGTAAGATTCTGGAGCATCCAGGGGGTTAACTGTCCAATCAAGTATGTACCTATCCATAAAGCAAAGCCGGCAATGGACATGGCAAGCCCGCGTACCCGGGTCGGATACATTTCAGAAAGAAGCACAAATACCACAGCACATATAGACACTGCACAACAAAATACATAGAAGAGGAAAAAGATTAAAAGGAAAATGCTGGAGATACCCCAGGACTCACCATAAATAAAGTAAGTTGCAATCAGTACTAAAGAAATCACCATACCTGATACGCCATAATAAACCAACTTTTTACGCCCCACTTTATCAATAATAACAAGAGCCAATACAGTAGTCAATGTATTCACCAATCCCACTAAAACCTGATAGAACAAAGAATCACCTCCGGATAAACCTGCATTTTCAAAAATAGAAGGTCCATAATATAAAACGGCATTCACACCCATAAACTGTCCCAACACAGCAATACATACACCGATAATAACAGCTTTCCTTATACCAGGTTGCAACAAGAGCTTCCATTCTGATTTAGACTCGGATGATAGTACAGACTTAGTCTCTGTCAATTGAAATAAAGCTTCCTTAGAAGAGGTATAAATTCTCTCAAGAATATTTGTAGCTTTTTCTTCTCTCCCTTTCAGTATCAACCAGCGAGGACTCTCAGGTATGAAAAAGATTATAATGAAAAACATGATTGCAGGCAATGTTTCCATACCTAACATACCTCTCCACACCTCCGATACAAATACTAGGTTCCACCATCCTGTACTAACATCCGGATTACTCATAGAATAGCCTAAAAGCTGGTAATTAACGAGATAAGCTCCTAAGAAACCGATTGTAACCGCCAATTGATACAGAGAAACCAAACGTCCGCGATATTGCGCTACAGCCACTTCTGAAATATAAAGTGGAGAAATGATAGAAACAACCCCTATCCCAACACCACCTATAATCCGATAGATAACCAGTTGATTAAAGTCTGTAGATACGGCACAACCAATAGCCGATGTAGAGAATAAAATAGCTGAAAGGATCATAGTAGATTTTCGCCCAAACTTATCACTCAAAATACCAGCAAAAAGCACCCCAATGATAGAACCGATCAATGCACATCCTACATACCATCCTTGTTGCAAAGCATCCAACCCGAACTGTTCTGTTACCTGCGCAATGGTACCGGAAATTACGGCAGTGTCATATCCAAACAGAAAACCGCCCAAAGCCGCTACTACCGAAAGGAAAACTAAATAACCTAAATTAATTGTCGACTTCATATTTATTTTATATTAAAGTATTCTTTATATCTATCATACAAGTGTCCCGCCTGTAAGTAAGCTGATTGTGGACTCATAAAGTGAGAAAATTCAAAAGTTATGGCTTTATCATAGTCGGCCCGTTTTGCAGCTTCCAACTTCATCCGGAGTTTATCAAACTTTATCGGTAAGAAGTTGATTGGCATATCACGGTCAAATGTTTCTGCATTCGTCCAACATTTCATACCATATTTATCCGCCAGCTTTTTATTCACTGTAAAAAAAGCATCCAATTCATCATAGTCAATGTGCCCATCCTGAAAAGCACAAGCATCAACTACTTCGTGAATCCCATCAAAAATCTCATTCCACTCTCTTTCATGTTCCTGAACTGAAACTGCATCTTCTTTAGTTAACTTGTCAGTCCCCATCACAGCCTTTTTTCCGTCAATCCAAGGAGAAATAAAAGTAGGAAGACCTCCAGAGACATTCTTGCATTGTTTTCCCATTGCCCTGAAAGCATCAATAGCCCCTTTAGTCTTACGGCTAATCTCGCCACTGATATACCATCCGCCAAAACTTTTGTATTTTTCACCGTATTGTTTCCAGACTTCATCAATAACGTATTTATTATCTTCAATCTCCCAAGATAAATCACCCGTATCCCAATACTTCCCGGAATCATACAAACCGAAATAAAATTTCATCTGATATTTCTCCGCCAAACGGAGATACATATCGACCAAGTCGAAAGATGGCATATAGCATCCTTTACCAAGCAAATATTTAGAAGGATAAGTAATGAACTTGCGATAACCGGAACGAATCATAATAACAGTATCAATCCCAATACTTTTCATGTGGCGAAAATCCTGCTCCCACTCTCTTTCACTCCAATTCTGATGAGGAATATCATGAGAAATTTCATCTAAGAAGGTTCCTGTTATTTTCAATCCATTATTCTTAGGAATAATAAATTTATCAGTTTCACCACCGGGCGATGAAGAGAAAGATATCACTTCTTTCTCTTCAGTTGCCAGCAATCCAGGAGCTACTAAGGCGGAAGCTCCTGCCAGTGCGGCCTTTTTCAAAAAATCTCTGCGATTGCTTGTTTTCATAGCTTTCTTCTGTATAATATATATGTTAACCTATTGAATTCTAATTTTAACCTTTATTATTATAGAGGTTATTATATTTATAACACAGTGCAAATATAGATATATTTATTAAATAAACAATAGATAATAAATTATTTTATTATCAAAATCTCATTTTCATTAGTATTTAATTAAATCATGCCTTATTTTTAGCCCTTAATAAAGAAAAAAGAGAAATGAATACGAACTAAATATAAAAAACGAGGTGGGATAAAGCTTAATATACTAAGCATAAATTGAATCATAAAAGAACAAATACTTTCTTTTCCATTATAAAAGATTGAGGTTAATAAAAATATTAATTATCTTTGTGGTAAATAATGAAATTAACAAGATATATGTATCAGCAGTTTTTAAAAGAAATAGAAATGGGGTCTAAAAATGCCCTCATTAAAAAAAGGATTATTACCTATTATATATATAATGGTAGTTCGACAATTCCTGATCTTTCAAAAGAACTGGATTTAAGTGTTCCTACAGTTACTAAGCTAATTGGAGAAATGTATGACGAAGGATACATAAACGATTATGGCAAACTGGAAACAAGCGGAGGAAGACATCCTAACTTATATGGACTAAACCCCAAATCAGGCTATTTCATAGGAGTAGACATTAAGAAATTCTCTATCAATATTGGATTAATAAATTTCAAAGGCGATATGGTAGAACTTAAAATGGATATACCTTATAATTTTGAAAACTCCTTAGAGGGAATGAACGAACTTTGCAATCTGATTCTCAATTTCATAAAAAAGCTCCCGATAGATACGGAAAAGATATTGAATATTAATGTAAACGTATCAGGAAGAGTAAATCCTGAATCGGGATATAGTTTCAGTCAGTTTAATTTTGAAGAACGTCCCCTCGCAGATGTATTAAGTGAAAGACTCGGCTATCCTGTAACGATTGATAATGATACACGCGCCATGACATACGGAGAATATATGCAAGGATGTGTAAAAGGAGAGAAAGATATTATTTTCGTTAATGTCAGTTGGGGATTAGGAATCGGAATCATTATAGACGGAAAAATTTATAAAGGAAAGTCAGGATTTTCCGGAGAGTTTGGACATGTGAATACATTTGACAATGAGATTATTTGCCATTGTGGCAAAAAAGGTTGTTTGGAAACAGAAGCTTCCGGATCTGCATTACATCGTACTCTGCTGGAACGGATACTAAAAGGAGAAAATTCGATTTTATCCAACCGGGTAAATATGGAAACTCCAATAACACTGGATGAAATTATAGCTGCGGTGAATAAAGAAGACCTCTTATGTATTGAAATTGTAGAAGAGATAGGGCAAAAATTAGGTAAACAAATAGCAGGACTTATAAATATCTTCAATCCCGAATTAGTAATAATCGGAGGAACATTATCTCTGACTGAAGATTACATTACCCAACCCATCAGAACAGCAGTACGAAAGTATTCTCTAAACCTCGTCAATAAAGACTCAGTCATTACAACCTCTAAGTTAAAAGACAAGGCGGGTATTGTTGGGGCATGCATGTTGGCACGAAGTCGAATGTTTGAAGGTACAAACTAGACCTCCAACATTCGTTTCATAAATATAGTCGCTCCTTCCACATCGGAAGGTGCAGGTGCCCATGGCGCAACATCTTCTGGTGGAAGTGGCTTATAAGGACCACTCTTTATTTCAAAGATAACAGTACCAGACTCTAAAACTACAATGCTATGCCAAGTACCTGAAGGGATTTCCACTCCATACATTCCAGCTGATGGATTCAGATTTACTTTTTCCGTCACATTGCCCATATCATCATAGAAAAACGCTATCAGACTTCCGCGCAGAACAATATAAGTTTCTTCCTTATCCACATGACGATGAGGAGGGAGATAAGTTCCCGGCTCCAAGGCATTAAGAAGACGGTGAATAGGTGCATCTAAAGACTCATGAAAATTATAATTCATTCGTAAACGAGAATTCTCCTGAGCATCATGAGTTACCCCGTCCAATAGTTCTTCCGAAATCAGCTTTATCATTACTTCAACAATTGAGCAAACTTACTTGAAAGGTTTGCTTTATCCGATACAATAGAAAGTTCTTTGCCATCAGTACCCACTAAAAAAGCGGCTTTCTGAGATGCTACAACAGGAGCTATATCCTTCAAATCTCCTTCTACAAAAACACAACCTGAGAAAAAAGGAACAATAATCTCCTTCATTTTCCCATCCCAGTTTACATATATTGTTTGCATAGGACAAAAAGTCTTATACCCTGCAACATTTAAATGCTGCATCAATTTACGTTCCAATCTCGGTGCCGTATATACAATATACCAGCAACGCGCATTTTCATCCATCATCATATTGTTGTTTGCTTTTTCCATCCTTTTAATAAATCCTTTACAAATAAAATCCAACCTACACTACCTACTCCAGCTAAGAAAATAAAACCGATAAGAATCATTACTTTATTGGGTTTCGCCGGACGCAAAGGAACTGATGCCGGCTGTACAACGGTGTACACCGGAGTAATTTCCTGCACCTTGGCCTTGGCCATCTGTAATTGTTGAGCAACCTGAGTATACACATTATATGCTAAATTCATTTCATTTTGCAAGCGTTCTTGTTCAGCACGATAACTTAACAAAATTATATTTTGATTAGCATCAACAAAAGATGCATACTTTGACTGTGCAGCAGTATAATTATCTTTAGCCTCCTTATAGAGCTTCTCTGTAAAAGCTAAATCATGACGCGCCTTATTGGTCCGATAATCCGTGATATAGTTCTGCAGGCAACGCATTACCGTATCTGTCAATGAAGCTGAAATTAAAGGATCCTGCATAGTAACCGACAAAGTCGTAACACCTGTTTTCTTATCTACAGAAACAGAAATACGTTTGCTCAAGGCAGTTGCAATTGCAGCTTCATCTTTGGTTAATCTGAATGGATCTGTTTTAGCAGCGACACCTTCTTCTTCTTTATCTTTAAACAAAGATATCACCCAACCCAATGCTTTAAAAGGAGCTGAAGTGATGGCTCCCCACCAAGGTCCACGCTGATACTCGTCCAAATAGGCATAAAGTGTTGTATCAATCTTATCTTTCTGATCCTTCACCTTTACATCAAAAAGTTCAATCAGAAAGGGAGTGGAACTTACAATATCAGGATAGAGTTCCGGTGAAAGAGCATCTTCACCACTGGAAGCACCTAAACTGATACCTGCCATAGCCGCTAATGCCCCCATACTACCTCCACCCGACTTACCACCAGTCTCTGGTGCTAACGTCACACTTGTAGAGTATTCTTTCGGGATGCTGAATGCTACAACCAGTCCCACCAACACAGCATATCCACACGCCTTGAAAACCAGTTTCCTACTTGCCCACACCTTTTGAGCAAGTTCTATTAAATCGATCTCTTGTTCTTCCGGCTGTTGAGGAGTTGTATTCAGTTTGTTTTCTTCACTCATAACTTCTATTACTTAAAGAGGTTAACCATGGTTGCAATCATAGCAGCAATGGAGGCGGTTGTGCTACCCATACCTAAAATCTCAGCAGTACTCATCCGCTTCTTTTCTTCCTTGCTTGGAACAATAATCTCACAACCAGGCTCTATAGCCTTTTTATCACGAGATTTCAGACGGGATACCGTACCGTTCATATATACTACATAGGCTTTTTTCTTCTTGGCCAGATTACCATAACCACCTGCCTGATTGATGTAATAACGTAAACTTTCACCACGCTTATACAATACAGTATTGGGATACATAACCGCTCCACTAATTTTTACCGTATTAATATATTCAGGAATGAATAAAACATCTCCTTCACGCAAAACCAAGTCAAAATCACTACCTGGATTAGAGATAGCCTTCTCCAAATTAATACCAACAGTATAAGTGTCTGATATGTTCAGCTTCTCAACAGAAATAGAGTCTTTTCCTTCTCCCATTCGAGCCATCCGAACAGCATCGGCCTGACGGCGTTGTTCTTCTTCCGTCATTTTACGAATCAAACGCGCCCCCTTTACATAAGCATCCGGAGTAATTCCACCAGCTTTTGAAATCAAATCAGACAAACGCTCATTCTTCTTCACTAAAGCATAATTGCCACCGAAGAGTACTTCCCCTGCAACAACTACATTCTGCTGCTTGCGATATGCAGGACTCTTGCGAACATATACTTCATCAAACGGTTCCAAGTGGAAATCTCCTTCTCCACCTACTACTAAGCCGTCTTTAATATCAAATGAATAAGTCTTTCCTAAAACACTGCTAAAAGAAGTGCTCTTCGGATCCTTAATACGACGGGTAATATCAACCTTTGTTGTTGCAGCTGCTTCCAATAAGCCACCAGACTGAACCAACAAATCTTCGATAGTCATATTCTTAGAAAAGAGGAATGTACCCGGACTTGCAACTTCACCATGAATAGAGATAGTCTCCTCCTCTTTCAGGTCATGAATGCTTGGTATATATAAAATATCATTTTTCTGCAATGGTATGTCAGCTACAGTTCCTTTAAGCAAACCGCCTAAATCCACAGCAATTACTTCATGAGACAAATCTTCATTCTCACGATCTAAAAGTGCACGATTCAAAAATGCATCACCTCTTAATCCCTCAGCTTTCTTTATTAATTGCTTTACAGTATTTACTGTCCCACTCAATTCATATAAACCGGAGCGATAAACAGCACCACGAATTTCTACGCGATTCTCAAAACGCTTCAATACGGCATCTACAGAAATGGAGTCACCGTCATCCAAACGGAAAACAGAGTAATCCATTTCGTCTACATTATATACCTGATGTTCGCGACCACTTTTACGAATAATACGAACTGCCTTTTTGTAAGCATCTCCAGTAAAGCCACCGGCATAATTCAAAATAGTAGCAACAGTCTCTGTTGGCTTCATTTCATAGAACATCGGACGCTTTACCTTACCAGCTATTCGCACCAAAGATTCATAAGGGTTAACTATAATTACATCTCCTTCCTGAAGACGGATATCATCTTTCATCTTACCCTTCATAAGGTAATCATAAACATCCAGATCAGCAATCGTTTTACCATTGCGAACTACCTTAATACTACGCAGACTACCAATTTTATTAACACCGCCAGCACGATACAAAGCATGGAAAACAGAGGAAAAAGAGGATAATGTATATGTTCCAGGAACAGCAACTTCACCCATTATATTAATCTGTATAGTCCGGATATCCCCTAAAGTCAGCTTTATTTGAGAGGTAGGTTCACTTCCTGATATTCCTGAGTATATTTTTGAAAATTCACGTTGCAAATATGCATTGGCATCTTTTACAGTCATACCACTTAATTGAACAGGTCCCAACCCACTCACCTGAATAGTTCCTTCAGGTGAAATACTTTGGCGAATTGTATTCTCCGAAGCACCCCAAACATCAATAATAACCTCATCGCCAGGTCCTAAACGATAGTCCACCGGAGTAGCCAGGTTAATACTCGGTTCAAACGTTAAATTCCGGTTTGTAAATACATCATGACCAAAAATTTGAGAAGCATTATCTGTAGTAGCAGTATTATCAGCCCTATTATCTACTCTCCCCCCTACAGTCTCATCAAGCATTCCCACTTCCGAATAATCAGTAGTTCTTCTCTGTCCTCCCCCATCATCAACTAAAGTACGTTGACGCAATTGAGAAGGCATTTCATTGGATTTATTACTTACAGTATTACTTTCCGAATATTTCTGTTGTATCCTGCTAACTTGCTCTTTGGTCACCCCTCTACGCAATAGTTCAGTGGTTATCTGCTTCTGACTTTTTCCACTTTTATTTGCTTCCTTTACGTATTGAATAACCTGATCATCCGACATCTGCTGGGCCATAACCACTCCAGAAAGGACGAAAATTAAAAAGAATAGTGTTATTAATCTGCGCATAAGATATTTGATTAATCTTTAGAATTCCTACAATTAATATAAATCGGGCACAAAGGTAGCATATTATTTTATAACGCCCATTTATTTTACATCTAAATTTTGGAAAAAGAATTTAAAACCGTCTCTATCAAGAGCTCAGACCTCTACCGGATGTTCAGCAATACATGAAATTATTTTTTTCATTTCGTTAATTATTGTCAGAGGCTCACCCGATTCGTATTTTTCAACTAAAGAATCAATCTGTTTACAGACCTTATCAACTCCTGCAATATCTTCCCTGCTTCTCCTCACTTTGTCATAACATGTAGCTTCAGTTTCCTCCGCCGATTCATCCTCAAAGACATATATACCTCCATTTTCACCAAGATTTCCTGCTTCCAATATCAGTAGGCAAGCTTCCGGTAAGGTCATCAAACTACGGGGAGCCTCCGGATATACATCCGCAAAACGGACTACAAATAATTTAGCAGTAAGTTCCTCTTGCCTGATTTTTTGCGAAAGTCCCCGCATATAGATTTCAGCCAAACGCTTACTGTATCCCATTACATGAACTGGTGACAGAGCATGATTCGTAGAAATCATCATACATTTATACACCTTATATTTAACTGCCAAATCTGCAATATTTTTAGTGCCCAGAACATTAACCTGCAACGCTTCAGCAGCATAATCCTCCAACATAGAAATATTTTTATAAGCCGCTGCATGAAAGACCAACTGTGGTATATACTGTTTAAATATAGCTTCCATCCTACTACGATTAGCAACATCCGCTACCAGGACCTTTACTTCAAGGTTCTTCCAATGATCTGATAATTCCAATTGAACATCATACAAAGGAGATTCAGCCTGATCAACTAATATCAATTGATAAGGATTCAGAGCCGCCAACTGATGAACAATTTCACGTCCCACAGCACCTGCAGCACCAGTCACCAATATCCGGTGCCCTTCAATATAAGCAGCAATCTTTCGGATATCAGCCTGGATAGGCTCACGACGAAGCCAGTCCTCTATATGAATATCTTTTATAATCCCGTCATCCAAACAGTTACTTAAGGGTGGTACTGTCATTACATGAATATTTTGGGCCAACATTCGCTCCATTACACCGGATGATTCCAAATCTACCAGCTTATCCGGTGCCACGACAACCGTTTGTACATTCTTTCTTTTCAAATGCTCAAACAACTTATTATTATTAGCATAAACCCTACACCCCATCGTATGCTTACCTATCATCCAAGGTTCATCTGAAATAAAGCCACATACACGATAATGATTATTTCGACTGACCCGCATCGATTTAGCTATATTTACTCCTGTCCCACGAAAGCCGTAAATAAATACATTTACGCAGTGCCGGTCATCAAAAGACAAAGCCTCATGCAGCATTTTCACTAAAATGCGCAGACATACCATAAAAGTAAAATTGAGAATATATGCTATAAAGACAATCCCATTCGGTAATGTTTCTCCAAATCCAAAAGCCGACCAACAAAAATTACCAATACCCAATAAACCATAGCTTATTGTAAGAGATATAAACACTCTGTAAATATCCACAAACGAAGAGAAACGAATAACTCCAACATAGATATGGAAGACAGAAAAGAAACACAGATTACAAGAAAGCGAGAATAAAATCATCCATATATATAATGACACCTTATATATTATAGAAGAAACTCCCAATTGAAGTATGCATGCTAAAAGCATAGAAATCACAACCAAGCAGATATCAATAGCCAAAATCGTCCATTTAGATGCAATGCGGGATGAAAGATTTCTATAATAAACTTTTAGGTTCATAATTATTGTCAGATCTTAGGTTGATATACACTTTTGCAAAGATGTATTTTTTATATTGATAAAACAATTTTTTTAGAAGGAAAATGACAGAACAGACCTCAAAAACAGCTTTAGGAAAGATTTTTTCAAAAAAACCTTCTTTTCTTTTCGTAGTTTCGAAGAAAGCTGTAAATTTGCACCCCGTAAAAACAAAAAAACGTTGCCGCTATAGCTCAGTTGGTAGAGCAACGCATTCGTAACGCGTAGGTCGCCAGTTCAAGTCTGGCTAGCGGCTCAGAAAGAGAGAGATGCTTATGCATCTCTTTTTTTATTTCATAGATTCTTCTTACCTTTGCCAGACTAAAACAACTTCAGAAACAGATGAAAAAGAAGACAAAAAAAATTCTCATAGGAGGATTGGTAACCCTGTTCCTTATAGGCGTAGCTTGTGCCGGAACATTCTATTATTATATATTCTACCCACAATTTCATCCCCCAAAGACTACTTATATTTATATCGACAAAGACGATACAATAGACTCCATATATAATAAAGTAAAAATACAGGGACACCCGAAAAGTTTCACAGGTTTTCTCTGGATGACCCGATGGCGTAATTATGATTCGACTATCCACACCGGACGCTATGCCATCCGCCCGGGAGAAAATGTGTATCATGTCTTCAGCCGTTTATACCGAGGATATCAGGAACCTATCAATCTTACTGTCAGCAACGTACGCACTTTAGACAGACTTGCCCGCAGTATTGGTAAGCAGTTAATGATCGACTCTACAGAAATTGCTACTGTAATGAATGACACTATATTCCAGAAGCGAATGGGATATAAAAAAGAAACAATGTCCAGTCTATTCATTCCGGAAACATACCAAGTTTACTGGGATATGAGTGTAGACGAATTTTTCGAGCGTATGCAGAAAGAACATGAAAAATTCTGGAACCAGCAACGATTGGCTAAAGCTGAATCTATCGGAATGACACCGGAAGAAGTTTCTACCCTGGCCTCTATTGTCGAAGAGGAAACCAACAACAACGAGGAAAAACCAATGGTTGCCGGACTCTATATTAACCGTTTACACAAAGGTATGCCATTACAAGCAGATCCAACAATAAAGTTTGCCCTCCAGGACTTTGGTTTAAGAAGAATAACCAATGAACATTTGAATGTCAACTCACCCTACAATACATATTTAAATGCAGGCCTGCCTCCGGGTCCCATACGTATACCTTCACCTATAGGTATCGATGCAGTACTAAACTATGCCAAGCACGACTACATTTACATGTGTGCAAAAGAAGATTTCTCAGGTACTCACAATTTTGCTTCCAATTATGCTGATCACATGAAAAATGCCAGAAAATATTGGAATGCTTTAAACGAAAGAAAGATTTTCAAGTAAAATCATGATAAAATAAAAGCAAAAGCCTATATTTGCGAGTGAAAAACGCAGATTATTTCCTTTTTTAATAATCATGACTAACATTAAAATAATCAGATATGAGCAAGCAACTCTTACTTGGCGATGAAGCCATTGCACAAGCTGCATTAGATGCCGGACTCTCAGGTGTTTACGCCTACCCCGGTACTCCTTCCACAGAAATTACAGAATACATTCAAATGGCGCCTATTACGACTGAACAGAATATCCATAGCCGTTGGGCCTCCAATGAGAAGACAGCCATGGAAGCTGCACTAGGTATGTCATTTGTCGGTAAACGAGCATTAGTCTGCATGAAACATGTAGGCATGAACGTAGCTGCCGACTGTTTTATCAATTCAGCTGTTACAGGTGTAAAAGGTGGATTAATTGTAGTAGCTGCGGATGACCCCAGCATGCACTCCTCACAGAACGAACAAGATAGCCGTTTTTATGGTGATTTCTCATTGATCCCCATGTACGAACCAAGCAATCAGCAGGAAGCATATGATATGGTTTACAATGGATTCGCATTTTCTGAAAAGATTGGCGAACCGGTATTGATGCGTATGGTCACCCGCCTGGCACACTCCCGTTCCGGTGTAGAACAAAAACCGCAACAACCCCAAAACCAAATGTCATTCAGTGAAGACCCTCGCCAGTTCATCTTGTTGCCAGGTAACGCCCGCAAGCGCTATAAGGTTTTATTAGAACGTCAAGCCGAATTTATTGAAGCATCTGAAAACTCTTCTTATAATAAGTATACCGATGGTCCTAATAAGAAGTTAGGTATCATAGCGTGTGGAATCGGCTACAATTATCTGATGGAAAACTATCCTGATGGTTGCGAATACCCCGTATTGAAAATTGGCCAATACCCATTACCTAAGAAACAGCTCCTACAATTGGTAGAAACCTGTGATGAGATTCTGGTATTGGAAGACGGACAACCTTTCGTAGAAAAACAACTTAAAGGTTATCTTGGTATCGGCGTAAAAGTAAAAGGACGCTTAGATGGCACATTATCACAAGACGGTGAATTAAATCCGGATAAGGTGGCACGTGCTGTGGGAAAAGAAAACAAGTCAGAGTTTGGTATTCCTTCGCTCGTAGAAATGCGTCCACCCGCACTATGTGAAGGTTGTGGCCATCGTGATATGTACACTACACTCACCCAGGTTCTGAAAGAAGAATATCCGACACATAAAGTATTCAGCGATATCGGCTGTTATACTTTAGGAGCCAATGCACCATTTAATGCTATCAATTCATGTGTAGATATGGGTGCATCTATTACCATGGCTAAAGGAGCCTCGGATGGCGGCCTTCATCCGGCAGTAGCAGTGATTGGCGACTCCACCTTCACACATTCCGGCATGACAGGACTTTTGGATTGCGTCAATGAGAATGCAAATGTTACCATTGTCATTTCAGACAATGAAACGACTGCAATGACAGGCGGCCAGGATTCGGCCGGAACAGGACGTATTGAGGCTATCTGTGCCGGCATTGGCGTAGCCCCCGAACATATCCGTGTAGTAGTTCCCTTGAAAAAGAATTATGAAGAGATGAAGCAGATTATCCGTGAAGAAATCGAATATCGCGGTGTATCCGTTATCATTCCACGCAGAGAATGTATTCAAACCTTAGCACGTAAAAAACGAAACAAGTAAAACCATGAAAAAAGATATTATACTTTCCGGCGTAGGCGGACAAGGTATCCTCTCTATCGCCACTGTAATCGGTAAAGCCGCCCTTAAAGACGGACTATATATGAAACAGGCGGAAGTACATGGCATGAGCCAACGTGGCGGCGATGTACAATCCAATTTGCGCATAAGCGATCAGCCTATCGCTTCCGATCTTATTCCTTCCGGTAAATGCGATCTGATTATTTCACTTGAACCGATGGAAGGATTACGTTATCTTCCTTTCTTAAGTCCTGAGGGCTGGCTGGTGACCAACGAAACACCGTTTATTAATATCCCCAACTATCCGGCAGAAGCTGACGTAAGAGCGGAATTAGATAAACTACCTCACAAGATCATTCTTAATGTAGACAAAGTAGCCAAAGAAATAGGTTCCATCCGTGTAGCAAATATTGTTTTACTGGGAGCCACCACCCCATTCCTCGGCATCGATTATGAGAAAATACAGACCAGTATCTGCGAAATCTTCGAACGTAAAGGTGAAGCTATAGTGGAAATGAATCTTAAAGCACTCGCAGCCGGAAAGGAAATTGCTGAGAAATTAATGTAAGATCCCTCAAAAATACACCGCCATGAATAACAAATACTGGGAAGAAGAAATAGAAACCATGAGTCGTGAGAAGTTGCAAGAATTGCAACTTCAACGACTCAAAAAAACGATAAAGATTGCGGCTAACTCACCGTACTATAAAAAAGTATTTCAAGAACATAACATCACAGCTGACGACATCCAAAATCTGGATGATATACGGAAAATACCTTTTACCACGAAATCCGATATGCGTGCCTGCTATCCATTCGGCATGGTATCAGGTAATATGCAAGAAGATGGTGTGCGTATTCATTCATCAAGCGGAACCACCGGTACTCCTACCGTCATCGTCCACTCGCAACACGACTTGGATTCTTGGGCCAATCTGGTAGCACGCTGCTTGTACACTGTAGGTATACGCAAAACAGATGTTTTCCAGAACAGTTCGGGCTATGGCATGTTTACCGGAGGATTAGGCTTCCAATACGGTGCTGAACGCTTGGGCGCGCTGACTGTTCCTGCAGCAGCCGGAAACAGTAAGCGCCAGATCAAGTTTATCACAGATTTCAAGACTACCGCACTCCATGCCATCCCAAGTTATGCCATTCGCCTGGCAGAAGTTATTCAGGAAGAAGGAATTGATCCGACAAGTACCAGTTTAAAAACACTTGTTATCGGAGCAGAACCCCATACAGACGAACAGCGCAAGAAAATCGAACGCATGTTAGGTGTTAAAGCCTATAACAGCTTCGGTATGACAGAAATGAATGGCCCCGGCGTTGCTTTTGAATGTCAGGAACAAAACGGCATGCATTTCTGGGAAGATTGTTACCTCGTCGAAATAATCGATCCTGAAACAGGAGAACCCGTTCCGGATGGAGAAATCGGCGAGTTGGTATTAACCACTCTTGATCGCGAAATGATGCCGCTTATACGCTATCGTACCCGTGACCTTACCCGTATTCTTCCCGGAGAATGTCCTTGCGGACGTACGCACCTCCGCATCGACCGTATCAAGGGACGCAGCGATGATATGTTTATCATTAAGGGAGTAAATATCTTCCCAATGCAAGTTGAAAAAGTATTGGTACAATTCCCACAATTAGGTAGCAACTATCTTATTACCTTAGAGACCGTAAACAACCAGGACGAAATGATTGTAGAGGTAGAACTCAGCGATCTTTCTACTGATAATTACATTGAACTGGAGAAGGTACGTAAAGATATTACCCGTCAACTGAAAGACGAAATACTTGTTACTCCCAGATTGAAACTCGTGAAGAAAGGTTCATTACCTCAAAGCGAAGGAAAAGCCGTCAGAGTGAAAGATCTGCGGCAAAACCAATAAAAATAGCCTTTTTTCAAAATAATCAGTGGAATACTTGACATCGCCTTTTTGATACAGTATCTTTGTACTATCCATTTATAGATACTATTTCACTGAATTATATTTCGCACCATATAGAAACGGGGAAGCTTTTGCTTCTCCGTTTTTTTAGCCCCTCATGCAGCAGGCTCCAAAAGCTTACGCTTATATAACCGTCAGCTTACACTTGCACAACTGCAAACCCACACTTATACAAGCACAATGCCACAGTCCATCATCTTTAACTCCACACTTCACTGTCTGCAACCTGTGGCATTTGTCCTGTTAAGGTGTGGCATTGAGAGCACTGAGATGTAGCATTTGACCTAACAAACACTGGCAAAAGAAACGAAAGTCCTTTTATTGCATATCACTACCTCAAAGCAGCCTCCTAACCTACTTCCGTTAATATTATATAAATCTGCTATTGACAATATTTGAGTTACGACATCGCTTAATAGAGGTTAAGCGGAAATCTTTGGATTGTAGAAAGTACAAAGAAAAAGGAACGGTAACCAACCAAGATTACCGTTCCCCTTTATAAAAAAGCCGCACCGATGATGTGATGAAACTCCGAATGACATGATTTGAGCGCTCGTCCTCTTTGTAATCCACCGACTCAAAGTTACCCCGAAGGGCGTGGCCCGCCATCGAGAAGCGAAGCTTGTCTCGGTATTTCATAATAGTTTGATGAGTTTCCCGATCCAATCAATGCGGCTATATTTTCTACAACAAATGTAGTAAGTTTCTGTCAAAGAAACAAGGAAAAACATGATTTTGTTTCCTCCATACAGGACATTTTATATTATATCCTCCCTATTATAAGCAAAAAGTGCCGATTACTCCTTCGTAATCAGCACTTTGTAAACTATTTGCTAAATAAACTTAAGCAGCCTTTGCTTTAGCTACGATAGCCTTGAAAGCTTCCGGATGGTTCATCGCTAAATCAGCCAAAACTTTACGGTTGATTTCGATACCTGCTTTGTGCAAAGCACCCATCAGCTTAGAATAAGACATACCTTCCAAACGAGCTGCAGCGTTGATACGCTGAATCCACAAAGCGCGGAAGTTTCTTTTCTTGTTCTTACGGTCGCGGAACGCATAAGTCAAACCTTTCTCCCAAGTATTCTTGGCAACGGTCCATACGTTCTTTCTTGCACCAAAGTAACCTCTGGTTAATTTCAAAATTTTCTTTCTTCTTGCTCTTGAAGCAACGTGATTTACTGATCTTGGCATAGTTTTACTAATTTTTGAATGTTAGCGCCATTACTTCACGCAACGGACTTAAAGCTAATGCATTCGGTTAATACTTTAAAATACTTTGTACGCTTTTTACTTCATTGCTAAGAGTTCCTTAACTTGGCTTACGTTTGTCACGTCAACTGTAGTTGAATGGCACAAGTTTCTTTTTTGCTTCTTAGTTTTCTTAGTCAAGATATGACTGTGAAAAGCGTGCTTTCTTTTGATTTTACCTGTTCCGGTAAGAGTAAATCTCTTTTTAGAACCGGAGTTAGTCTTCATCTTTGGCATCTTACTTATTTTTAAATTATTTAAATTATATGGCAACGCACTATACCTGTGGCGTTGCTCATTTCTTTTTTATTCTTCTGTTTCAGCCGGAGCCGCTTTCGATCCTTCTGCGGATTTCGGTGCTGCAGGCTTCTTTGGTGCCTCTTTCTTTTTTGGAGAAAGCTGAATGGTCATTCTTTTCCCTTCCAATATCGGCATTTGGTCTACTTTCGCATAGTCTTCCAAATCATTGGCAAATCGCAGCAACAATACCTCCCCTTGTTCTTTAAACAAGATTGAACGACCTTTAAAGAATACATAGGCTTTCACCTTATCACCATCTTCCAAGAATCCTCTGGCATGTTTCAACTTGAAGTTGTAATCGTGATCATCGGTTTGTGGACCGAAACGAATCTCCTTCACATTTACTTTAACCTGCTTTGCCTTCTGTTCCTTCTGACGCTTCTTCAGCTGATAAAGAAATTTAGAGTAATCAACGATTCGACAAACAGGGGGTTGCGCGTTTGGAGAGATTTCCACGAGATCCACCTCACGCTCTTCGGCAAGCTTTAATGCCTGAGCTATCGGATATACGTTTGGTTCTACTTCATCGCCCACTATGCGGACTTCTTTGGCACGGATTTGCTCATTAATCCGATATTGCCCTTTTAAGCTGTCATTTTTCATTAAATAACCTCTATTTCCAGTTTGTTTCTTATTTATTACTCCCAAATTATTATTTTTTAAGTTAGATAAAAGCTATCTTCAAAACATCACTATATGCTATGCTTTTATAAGTGGGCGCAAAGTTACCATTTATTTATCATATTCTGAACTTCTTCGTTCAAAATTTTAGCAAATTCTTCAAATTTCATAGTACCCTTATCGCCTTCCCCTTGCTTGCGGACGGAAACTTCTCTATTTTCAGCTTCTTTTTCACCCACAATCAACATGTAAGGAATACGCTTCAATTCGTTATCGCGAATCTTACGTCCTATCTTCTCGTTACGCTCATCCACAATTGCACGAATATCGTATTGTTTCAAGAACTTCTTCACTTCTTGTGCGTAGTCATTGAATTTTTCGCTGATGGGCAGAATAGCCACCTGTTCAGGAGTCAGCCACAATGGAAATTTACCAGCCGTATGCTCAATAAGCACAGCAACAAAACGCTCCATAGAACCAAACGGCGCACGGTGTATCATTACCGGACGATGTTTCTGATTATCAGCGCCTGTATATTCCAATTCAAAACGCTCCGGCAAGTTATAGTCCACCTGAATGGTACCCAACTGCCAACGGCGGCCGATAGCATCTTTCACCATAAAATCCAACTTCGGACCATAGAAAGCAGCTTCACCATACTCAATTCTGGCACTCAAGCCCTTTTCTTCACAAGCCTCAATGATAGATTGTTCAGCTCTTTCCCAGTTTTCATCGCTACCAATATATTTTTCACGATTCACTTTGTCACGCAAGGAAATCTGAGCCTCCACATTGGCAAAGTCCATGGAACGGAATACGATTGAAATAATATCCATCACACGCAAGAATTCATCCTTCACCTGATCGGGACGGCAGAAGATATGTGCATCATCCTGCGTAAAACTACGTACACGCGTTAATCCATGTAATTCACCACTTTGCTCATAACGACAAACCGTACCAAACTCAGCCAGGCGCAAAGGCAGATCTTTATATGAACGCGGAGAATTCTTATAAATCATACAGTGATGAGGACAATTCATCGGTTTCAAGAAGTACTCCTCTCCTTCTTCGGGCGTATGAATAGGCTGGAACGAATCTTTACCATATTTTGCATAGTGGCCGGAAGTGATATACAACAACTTGTTACCGATCGGGGGAGTGATAACCTCCTGATAATCGTAACGTGCCTGGATACGACGCAAGAATTCCTGCAAACGCAAGCGCAACGCAGTCCCCTTCGGCAACCACATCGGTAGTCCTTTACCCACTGTGTCGGAGAACATAAATAAATCCATTTCCTTACCGATCTTACGATGATCACGCTTCTTGGCTTCTTCCAGCATAGCCAGATATTCATCCAACATTTTCTTTTTCGGGAATGTGATACCATAAATACGCGTCATCATCTTACGATCCTCATGTCCACGCCAATATGCACCGGCCACCGACATCAACTTAATAGCCTTGATCGGCGCGGTAGTCATCAAATGTGGACCACGGCATAAATCCGTGAAAGCACCTTGTGTATAAGTTGTTATGCGACCATCCTCCAATTCGGAGATCAACTCACACTTATAGTTCTCACCACGGTCACCGAATTTCTTCAAAGCATCCGTTTTTGAAATACTTTCTCTTACAACAGCTTCCTTCTTCGCCACTAATTCTGCCATCTTGGCTTCAATAGCCGGAAGGTCAGATTCTTTAATGACAGCTTCCCCCGGATCCACATCATAATAGAAACCGTTTTCGATAGCAGGACCAATACCGAACTGAATACCCGGATACAATTCCTGTAAAGCTTCGGCCAGCAAGTGAGCACTGGTATGCCAGAAAGCGTGTTTACCCTGCTCATCTTCCCATTTATAGAGAACAAACTCAGCATCCTCATTGATAGGACGTCCCAAATCATAAATCTCACCGTTCACGCCACATGCCAGCACCTCCTGTGCCAGGCGTGAACTGATACTTTCTGCAATCTGCAGTCCCGTTACTCCTTCGTTATACTCACGTACGGAGCCGTCTGGAAATGTTATCTTTATCATAATGTTGTGTATATTTCAATTTTCAGAACGCAAAAATAGCTAATTCTTTTTTGATATTTTATTTTTTAGCAAAAAAATGTTATTCACGCGTATCGGTAAATCTCTTTATAATATTATAAGCTGATACGATACCCAATTCACCCGCCTTACTCAGATCTGTAATTCCCTGCTTGTTGTTACCCAAGAAGATATGAGTCAAACCACGGTTGAAATAAGCTTCAGCAAAGTCTTTGTTCAATTCAATAGCCTTATTATAATCCTCTAATGCCCCACGGTAATCTTTCAACATTGATAATACATTGGCGCGGTTATAATAGCCATAAACAAAATCAGGAGCCAATTGGATGACATGATCCAAATCATTTTTCACAATATCATAATCTATTGACGTTACTTCTGGTTGTTTCTTACTATCGGAAGAAGCTCCGGGAACACCTTCAGTTAACTCAGCTTCCGCTTTTTTATATTCCAGCTGTTTGTAGCGCACCAATGCTCGCATGAAATAAGCCGGGAAGAATTTATCATCCAGCAAAATCGCCTGCGTAAAGTCATCAATGGAGCTGGCAAAGTCTTGGACCAAATAGAAGTCAAGCCCACGTAAGAAACGTTTCTTGGCATCTTTGTCATCTGCAACAATATCCGAGGTATGCGAGTCGACCAAAGCAAAATGGAATCTCACTTGTTCTTCCGTCAACGGAGCTTCCATATTGGTGATACGCAAAGGCTTCGGGAACAATTTAGAATGATTCAACTCCTCGATATACTTATGGAAATGGACGATACGTTTTACCTCGCTTAATTTCTCATAATAGGTCAGCGCATACATCGGCTCCATCTTGATAGATACATTCCGGTCTTGTACACGTCCGCGGTAATCACTCTTATACTTCTCATCCTGCTCAGAGTCGTCAGCAATCACAATCTTCCGGTAATTGTCCATATTCTTATCGGACTTCTTACGCGTCTTGCTCTTATCCTCACCATCCTGAGCATTATTATCCGCGACATCCTTATTATCTGCTGTAACTCCGTTACGTTTGTCAATCTGCATCTTCATGAGTTTGAATTCATCCTGTTCAGCCCCCTTACGATCACCGATCTTCTTACGAGCTTCAGCACGATGATAATATCCTGCCATAAAGTTGGGGTATTCATCAATCACTTTCGAATAATCACTGATTGCACCACGATAATTTCCGGTCTGTGCACGTAGCAAACCACGGTTGAAGGTTGCCATCATATTATCCGGCTCTATCTGCAGAACGAAATCAAAGTCTTCTATTGCACGGTTATCATCACCCACCTGAGCACGGAGCAAACCACGGTTATAGTGTCCGAGGAAGTTATTCGGATCAATATCCAATGCCAGATCATAATCACTCATGGCACCTCTCAAATTATTCTGATGAAAACGAGCCAATGCACGATTAATATAATTACCTGCATTCTTTGCACTCAAATGAATAGAATGATCCAAGTCAGCTTCAGCATCCGCATACTTTCCTTGCTGCAGACGGACAATAGCGCGTGCTCCCCACCCGTCAGGATCATAGCGATCCATTTCAATTGCCTTTTCAAAATCATTCAAGGCCTGTATCGTATCTTTCTGTTTCAGTGATACTTCACCACGCATCAGATAAGCACGAGTGTATCTGGGCGCTATTTTCAACAATTTCCCCAGATCCTCTTTAGCTGCTCCATAGTCCTCCTTCTGCATGTGGCAAAGAGAAAGATTATGCCACAAGACAAGATTTTCCGGATCATATTTCAAGGCTGTCTTATAATCCTCTATGGCTCCGTCATAATTATTCTGCCGAATACGAGCCAACCCACGTATTTGATAAGCGCCTACCACAAAAGGATTACGTTGGATAGCAGCATTACAGTCTGCTTCCGCACCTTGAAAATCATCCAGATTAATCTTTGCCAAACCACGAAAGAAGTAAGGCTCATATAAATAAGGCTTAGCGTTAATTACCTGGTTGAAATACTGGATAGAAAGCACATAGTCTTCAAAATACAATGCATTGCGCGCGATTGTCATCACCCGCTCCGTATTGATCTGCGCACACAGCAACGTTGGAAGCAACAGGAAAGCCGTCAGTATCTTTTTTATCATCTTGTCTTATAAATGCTTGTAAACGAAACAAATTTAATGCTTTTCATTTACCTAGCAGGATTAGCGGAAGACTTTTTATATTTTTTGAGCCTTTTATACCATATTATAAGATTGGCTTATTTCACAGTTTTCACTTTATACGTGCAATGAGCTTTGCCCTTCAACATCGCATTCAGTTTTCCCTTAATCATTTGTTTACGTAAGGGAGACAAATGATCAATAAACATCTTTCCCTCCAAATGATCAAATTCATGTTGCATCACACGCGCCAGATAACCTTCAACAACCTCATCATGTTCTACCATATCTTCATCCATATATGTAACATGAATTCTATTACCACGTTTCACAGACTCATGGATACCAGGAAGACTCAAACACCCTTCTTCCATAGATATTTCTTCACCAGATACTTCAAGGATATGAGGATTGATATATGCTTTCCGAAAATTCTTATATTCCGGATAATCTTCAGACAGTACATCCAAATCTACTACTACAACACGAATAGGAAGTCCAATTTGTGGAGCAGCAAGTCCCACACCTTCTGCATGGTCCATCGTTTCGAACATATTCGCTATTAACTCTTTCAAACCAGGATAGTCGGGAGTAATATCTTCCGCCACTTTTCTCAATACGGGCTGCCCGTACACGTAAATGGGTAAAATCATTGTTTATCTAATTACAAATTATTAAATCACTATTATATATAAGTATATATACCTTATTATTATAAGGCAAAACGTTTATTCTCCAAATAACTTTGTAGGATAATAGTCGCACTGATTTCATCTACCAAAGCTTTATTCTGTCGATCTTTTTTCTTCAGCCCAGCCTCCAGCATAGTACGATGTGCCAAAACAGAAGTAAAACGCTCGTCAACATACTCAACAGGCATTGCCGGCAATTTTTTCTTCAACAAACGAACAAAAGGCTCTATTCGCTTCATATTTTCCGAAGCTTCATTGTTCATTTGTTTAGGAAGCCCTACAAGAATGCGTTCCACCGGTTCTTTTCCTACATAATCAAGGATGAACGTCAACAGTTCATGTGTAGGTACAGTTGTCAACCCGTTAGCAATCATTTGCAACGTATCGCTGACGGCTATCCCCGTACGCTTTTTACCGTAATCAATCGCTAATATTCTACTCATAATGGGCTACAAAATTACGATTAAAATTTGATATTTGACGCATCTGCTGTCATAATAACAAAAAAGGAGGCCTAACTCATGTTAAGCCCCCTCTCTTGTTTAGAGTTTACAACTCTTTGTCCCTATATCTTATTCCAGAATTACTACTCGGTTCAAATAGTTCTTACCGAACATGTTAGCAGTACCACCGAATCCAACGAGTTCGAGCTGATCCTTATCAACGCCTTCCTTAATCAATGCGTCGTAAACAGCCTGAGCACGTTTTTCAGACAACTTCTGGTTCCAAGAAGCGCTACCCGTAGCCTTGTCAGCATAACCGGCAACTTTGTACTTCTTATCCGGGTTAGCCTTCAGAATCTTAGCAGCCAACTGGATGTTAACCATACCGTAATCATCGATGCGAGCGCTACCAATCTTGAAGAAGATGGCACGAGGACCGGCAACTTCAATTTCCTTCACTACTTCCTTAGTTACAGGCTTAGCGTTAGCCAAAGCGTTCTTAGCATTAGCCAGATCAGCCTGAGCCTGTGCCAATTCGCTTCTGTACTTATTGATTTCGTTGTTGATAGCATTCTGATCAACTTTCGCGCCACAAGCTACGAACTTCTTGCCACCGAAAGTATAAGTAACACCTGCAGTCAGATGAATATAACCATCGGTATTAGCGCTACTATAAGCACCCAAGATTGACGGAGTAACCTGACCGCGAGCTTCTACGTCGATAGCCAAAGATCTATTCACATTAAATTTAGCTCCTACACCTACACTGGCACCAACTAACCAACGTAAATCGTGATTAACGGGGCTAGTAGTTGCAGGGTCTATTACTGTTGTATATTTAGTACCATCAGTAGTAGATGTACTTTCAACCACCTTATATCCCAATTGCCAATCTGCATAGTTTTTAACTATGTTAACCGAAGGACCTGCGAATACGCTCAACTCAAATAAACGATCTGGGTTATAACCACAAATCAAGTTGGTAAGGTTCAACATGGCATCGGCGTTCAAACCTACATAGTTTTCTTTACGCTCTTTGCGATTATCCAAATCCAGGAACGGATAAGCAGTTTCCTGCTTTGATTGCCAACCATAGATTTGTCCACGAACTCCCCATATAGGAGAAATGTACTTACCCACTGACAGGTTGATCAGCGGAGTCACCGTCTTACCAAATTTGGTGTCAGGATTCGTACCAGCCTGTGCACCTACCCCCACACTGATAAAGATATTGTCCTTCCAGCTTTCACTGTAGTACTTCTCTTTAGTTTGTGCAGTGGCAACAACAGCTGCTCCCGACAACAGTAAAGATAATATTACTAATTTACTTTTCATTGTTTTTTAGTTTTTATTGTTTAACTCTTTATACTTATTCACTTTTCAGGCGAAACTTACTTCAACGTAAATCTAAACATGAGTCCGCCGGTAAAATATTTCATTTTTTGCAATTCTACCTGCGCATGCAAATGGTTGAAAAGCAAATAGGTGGCACCCAACGCAAAATCTTTCGAATCATATTCCGCTATCACCCTCAAATCCGGTGCGAAACTGGGATTGTAAGTGATACCCGCCGCTATTCCGTTCAGTTTGTAGTCCTTTCTCTGATTATATAAATAAGAGAGGTGTACTCCGATTTCTTCTGTTCCTATCGGCAAATGTTTGGTTGCAGCTATATAGAAACGGCTGAAATATCCGTTTCCGCTTGATGAACCAACAACACCACCTCCGGAAGAAGTAAACGGGTCTGATGTTCCCAGAACCACAGCCGGCATATACTTCCAGAATTGCCCTTCTTTCAAAGCTCGCAGTCGGACAGAGAAATATCTGTCCTGATTCGTAAAACCCGAGTAACCGTAAGGCTTCAAGCCCAGTGCTTCCGCTTTAAAAAGTGTGCATGTGTATGCCACTTCCAACCAGGGGAAAAAGGTCACATTCAGGTAATAGTTGTACGTATGATAGTACCACGTAGGAGGAGTTATCTCCTTGTTCATAAAGTTGGCACCCAGCATTATTGTTTTATCTTTCTGCATTTCTGCCGAAGGGGCATGCAACAAACCTGTAGTACCGTAAGTTAATTGAGCCGAAAGTACAAACGCACA